>Ga0326727_10000179_pt1 | contig 272747 bp, 235 predicted proteins | sample MB2enrmetagenome_FD_207643 | JGI IMG/M metagenome (GOLD analysis project Ga0326727, IMG submission 207643) | Lab enriched peat soil microbial communities from McLean, Ithaca, NY, United States - MB29MY | ecosystem: Environmental > Terrestrial > Soil > Wetlands > Peat | place: USA: New York... | reverse complement strand
GCAAAAGCAAGAGCAACACCAAGAGCAACACCAAGAGCAACACCAAAACCTTCCACGAAAGGAAAAGTCAAAACCTTTCGCCGGTCCACGTGTCTCTTGACAACGCCGACACGGTTATAGAGGGTGGGCCACTTTAACGGGGAAGTATAACGCAGGTTTGTCTTTGAACGTCAACCGAAGTAACGGCGGGTGTGCCACTTCTCTCGCTTTTCGAGAAACTTGCCCTGAGCGATAGCCGAAGGGTGGTCTGCCGGCTCCTGACCGCCGCTCTACTTCCCCGCCAGCTTCTTTGCGATCTCTTCCACGATCTTCGGGCGAAGATCGGCCATTACGCTGTCCACGATGCTGGCAATGGTTCTGGCGTCCGGCACGGAACTGGACGCAGGAGCGGGCGCGGGAGTCTCCGCCGCCGCCGCGACGGCCATAACCTTTGGCGCTTCCTCGGCCACCGCTACTGCCTGTTTCGCCGCTTCGACTGCGTCACCCTTAACGGCAGCGCCGGCTGGCGTTGTGCGGATCTGATGCCAGCTCGATTTCCCCGGTTTCGCTTTCTCGTCGCCCATGAATTCCCGTCCCCCAACCTCTGTACTCGAATCGCGGTTCTCTTCTGTTGCCGGAGCTGTGCTTGCAGCCACCACCATTTCGCCGGCCGGCTCCCGATTCTGTTCCGCCGCTTCGACCTCGTTTCGCCCATACTCATCCGCGAACGCCGCCGCTTTGGCAGGCGCTTCCTCCGCGGCTCTTACTGGCGAATCCTCCGGTCCCGCTTCGAGCTTCTCAACTTCTTTCTCAACTGCGCTCTTCTCAAATGCAATTCCGGCCACCAACGAATTCGCCGCGCTCCGGACCGCCGCGATCGCTTCCGCAGCCGATGTTTCTTCGGCTCCCGTTTCCGGACCTGGTTCGACAGAAGATAGTTCGACGAAACCTGGTTCAACGAAAGATAGTTCGACGGAAGATAGCTCTACCGAAGAGCGCTCGATCGCAGTTTGCTCAACCCCCGTCTCCGCCAAACTGCTCGAAGTGGCCGTCAGCCCTGCCTCCGCCAATCGGCTCTCAACCGCAGCCGCGATCGCCTCGACTCTAGGGACTCGCGCCAACTCCAGTTCGCCGCCGGTCGCTGCCGCGGGCATCTCCGCGGGCATGGCCGCGAAAGTGCGGAACATTTCCTCTTCCAGCGAAATCGCCGCTTCTTCCGTGCTCAACGTCACCGGCTCCGCTACCCACTGCGGATCGGCTGTCGCATTGCGCGCCGCCTCTTCCACCAGCCGCTGGCCGGCCGCCACCAGGGTCCCGTGCGACGGAAGCGTCGATACGTCCGCGTGCGCGATGGCCGGCGTCAGCAAGCGCAACGCTTCGGCCAGGTCCTCATCGCTCGGCCCCAATTCTTCCGGTCCCGCCACGTCTGGCACTCTCGTCTCTTGCACGCTCGTAACCAGCGGAATTGCTTGCGCAATCTTCTCCGCCTTCAACTCTTCGGACCTAGACTCTTCGGCCTTCAACTCTTCGGGATTCGATTCCGCGCCCGTCGCGGAAACTGCTTCCACCGGCGCGCTCGCCTCGATAGTGGCGGCGGCTTCGTCCACTTTCGCTTCAATTTTTTCCCGCTCCTGCGCGGCCTGCTCTTCCACCGGCGGCCCCATCGCGCTCGCCGCCGCCGCGAACAGCGGCTCATCGTCCCGGTCCACGAGCGCGGGTTCCTGCGCGACGAGCTCCGTATTCACCGCGGCCAACTCGGCCGCAGTTTCGGCCGGCCCGGTTGCTGGTAGCTCTGTGGTTGGACGTTCGGCTTCGTGCCCAGGAGTTTCGACCGCAGCGCCCTCGAAAGCCGGCTGCGTCCGCTCCAGGGCAATTTCGCCTTCGTTCTTCTCTTCGGATGGGCCTTCAGACAGGCCTTCGCGCCCGCCTTCGATCGCCGGCGCCGGGGCCTCGGCTGGGACTTCAGCCGCTGTCGCGACCGGTTCTACGACGGGCGCCGCAACCGGCCCATCGAGTTTCGCGGCCAACGCGCTGAGGGCGTCCAACTCTTCCGCCGTGATGCCGCGCGGAGTGTCCGGAACCAGCCCCGGTTCTTGTCCCGGCGGCGGTGGCTCCTTCACGGTAAACGCCGGCATCGCGCCAGGCTTCGTCTTTGCCTTGCGAAAATCGCGGAAGGCCGCTCCCGCCGCGGCATCTTCCGCTTCCGGCTCCGGTTCTTCCCGCTTTATTACCGGCGGAAAACTCAGCCGGCTCCTCCAGCCGGTATCGGATTCCCGGTTGCTTGCGCTTGCCCCGCCGCTGGCCTCGCCGCCAAATCGCTCTACCCCCGAAACTGGCGCGTAAGAACGCACACCCTCGGCGTGCTGCGGCACCATCCGGTCTTCGAGGCGCGTAATCGCTGTCAGCAATTCGCTGGCTTCAAACGGCTTCACAATATGCGCGTCCGCCCTCACCCGCCGCGCTTCTTCCGCCTTGAACGGCTCCAGCTTACCCACCGTCAGCAGCACCGGAATGTGTTCCGTCTCCGCCGCGTCTTTTAAGCGCTGGCAGACTTCCAGCCCGCTGTAGCCGGGCATATACACGTCCAGCACGATCAAATCGGGCTTGATTTCGGTGATTTTCTTCAGCGCGGCCGACCCGTTGTTGACCGTGACCACGTCGTATCCGGCATCGGCCAGGATTTTCCGCCCCATGTTCTGGGCCGTCACGCTATCGTCGGCGAGCAGTATTTTCCGCGCCAAGGTTCGTCCTTCGCAAAAAAGGAGAGATAACGCGAAACTACCGCTTCCCTCAACCTAAGTCAACGCTTCGGGCATGGGTAACAGGTTACGTTCGTACCTAGCCTGTTGGAGAGGGCGCTGGTTCTGCCCTGTTGTGCCAGGGGTGACACCTGGCAGGCTGCGGAAAAACTCCGGTTTCGTATCAGGGTATCGCTTTAGCGATACCACAAGTCCTTCGAAATCAATCGCCCCTTTAGGGGCTGGGCGTCGAAAATTTGACTTTTTCCGCTGCCTCTTCAGATGCCGCTGAGGTCGCGCTTCTCACTCGGAAACGACTTTTTCCGCAGCCTCCTAAAACGGGTTCAGCTTCCCCAACCCCTTTTTCTTCTTCTTCTTATTCGAAGAAATGTCCGCCATCTCTTCGGATTTTGACGCCGCAGCGGAGGCTACGCCGCTCGTTGCCCCGCCACCGCCCTCCAGTTGATTGCTCTGCTGCAGCGGCGGCAGCGCGTTCGGATCGTCGGGCTCAACGTTCGGCTTCAACTCATTCGGATCGGTCACACTCGGCTTCGACTCGGCCCTTGCCGCCGCCGTCTCTGCCGCTGCCGGCGTGTCCGAACGCGGCGCTTCCTGGTTCGGCGCTGCCGTCAAGCCGGTCGTTTCCACGCTGACTTTATTGCCGCCGCCAGAACCTCCCGCCGCCACCGCCATCTGTTGTACCACCTTCGTTGCCGTCATCGGCTCCGCATCGACCATAGTCGGCTCGCCTACATGCGAAGCCTTCGCCACGTCGGGATGCTTCTCGAAGTTCCCCAGCATGTTCGCCATTACGCCCGCTTCACGCCGGCTCGCCTCTTCCTTCTTGTTCAGTTCGAGCGCCGCCCGCGTCGGCCGCGGCACCGGCTGATGCAGCGCCTCCAGCCGCGCCTTCGCGTCCAGCGCCCGGTCCATCGCCGGATACCGCTTGATGATCCTCCCGTATGCATCCGCCGCTTCCTTCGTCAGTCCCTCGATCAAATTGGCTTTGGCGACTTCATTCATGCGCGGGTTCTTCCGGACGGTATTGACCTCGGCTTCGTACGATTGCCCCAACAGATACAGCGCCTGGTCCGCCCCGCTATATAACGGATAGCGGTCCACCAGCGTTTTCAGCCGCGCAATCGCCGCCGGATACGACATCCGCAGATAATAAAACCGCCCAATGCCGAACTCCCGTTCCGCCAGCACTTCCTGCACTTCCCGCAACCGCTGCTTCGCCCGCGGCGTCAGCTTGCTGTCGGGATACTCCTGGATCAGCGCCCGGTATTCCTCCTCCGCCCGCATCGCGTGCGTGTAGTCCCGGTCCGGTTTTTCCATCTCCTGATAGTGGATGTTCGCAATCTTTAGCTGCGCTTCGGACGCCTCCTGCATGTTGGGAAAAAACGTTATGAAGTCCTTGTATTCGATCTCCGCCTGCTGCATCGCCGTCGATCCACCCTCCGCGTACCACGAATCCGCCACCGCCAGCTTCGCCCGCGCAACGAACTCCGAATCCGGATAGGTGCTGATCAGCGTCTGCAGCGTCATCCGCGCCACGTCGAACCGGTTGTGCTTCATGGCGTCCATGGCCCGGTCGAACAACACCTTGTCCGGCTGTTTCGACCCCACGTTGGCCAGCGGATTCGCCGATTTTTTGTTGGTGCAGCCCACGCATAGCGCGAGCAGCACAACCAATAACGAGACAACCGAAACACGACGCATTGAAGACCTCAGACCTAAAAAAATTACGTAGGGACGGACGCTCTCGTCCGTCCAGCCGGGCGAAGCCCGGCAGCGCTTTCTACTACACTCTCTGCAAACTCGCGTTCCGCGCCGCTTCCACGAGCGCCTGCGCATTCGCCTTCGGATCGCCCTTGCCAAACACCGCATTCCCCGCCACCAGAATCTCCGCTCCCGCGCGCACGATTTCCCCCACCGTGTCCATCCCCACTCCGCCATCTACTTCGATGCGGTATGTGTATCCCCGCGCCACGCGAATTTCCGCCAGCTTCCTCATTTTGTCGAGCGTCGCCGGAATAAATTTCTGCGCCCCAAACCCCGGATTCACGCTCATCACCAAGACATAATCCACAATGTCGAGCACTTCCGAGAGCGTCTCCACCGGAGTCGCCGGATTCAGCACCACCCCCGCCCGGCATTTGTAGCTCTTGATAAAACTCAGCGTCCGATTCAAATGCCGGCACGCCTCCTGATGCACCGAAATCCAGTCCGCCCCCGCTTCCGCGAATTCCGCAATGTACCGGTCGGGGTCCTCGATCATCAGATGGCAGTCCAGCGGCAGCCGGGTTGCCTTGCGCAAGCATTTCACCAGCGGCGGCCCCACCGTCAAATTGGGCACAAAATGCCCATCCATCACGTCGACGTGGATGACGCTGCCGCCGCCCGCCGTAGCCCGCTCCACCTGTTCCGCCAAGTGTGCGAAATCCGCCGCCAGTATCGAGGGTGCGAGTTCGATCAAAGTCAAGGTCCAGGAAGTAGGGTCAGAACCTGTGGAAATTCTACTGCATTTTCAGAAACGGTGTAAGCCATACTGCAGGAGGGTTGTGGTGCAATATTATTTCGACTGCACTACAAAGCGACTTGACGCTGCAACTGAATAGCTAGGCAGCGATTTGCGACCGCAGTTCGCAGCATTGCTCCAAGTTCGCTATTTGGCGTGAATCTAGGCGCATGCATACTTGTAACTCGATGGGGCTGCAGGAACTCTTCTAGAGCCTGTTTGGCCTTGTCCCTTTTGGCCGGATCAAAGACCCCAAACGCAAGACCCTTGAATTTCTGCAACATGGAAAAACATGGAATGTCCGTGATCCCATCGCCCACGTATATCATATTTGGAAATGGTATTCTGCGTTCGGTATCGGTAAAAGATTTGTTCACAAGATATGGGTTTGTTCGAGACTCACTAGGATCGAGACCTTTATTGATCTCGAAGAGATAACGCGTTTTCTCAGTAAATGTAATACATCGTTTAATGTACTTCAACACCCCATTCTCGTCGTCCCCAGCTAACTGGCAACCATAGACAGCCCGAAAATACTTGCGAACTATAGCACTTCCCTCCATCACTGGCTGTAAACCAGCCGAAACGATGTAGAACTCGACTTCGATATTCTTGAATTTAGATTTCACTTCGAGCCAAACATCCTCGAAAAATTGTGGGAGCCCTTCATGGAACAAGCCGTCCAAAGTGCTACCAAACTCGTAGAGTTTTTGATTGGTGAGTAATCCGAGAGGTTTCCCCTCCCCTATATTCTTCAGCATCAGGTTGAGGTATGCCGTGGGAGGATCGTACCCTTGCAGAATCAGTTCGCGTGCCTGTCTTCCCCAAAAATCATCCGTATCAATGCCGTGTGATTTCAACAGTTTTGTCGTTGAATCGGGAAGAAGGGTATCGTCGAAATCAAAAATGATAGCAACGATATCAGTCACTTGGCTCATTATTTTGTCTGTGGCTTTGGCGATGCCTCACATTTATTTTCTTCTTGTCGTTGTTCGGAAGCCTTCGACATTTTATCGCCAAGTGTCAACGCATAGTCTGTTGCCACTCTCCACTCCTCTGGAGTCGGATGCCATCCGTTTTCAATAGGCATGAGAATCAAACTCCTTCCTCGATATGCCGCACTACTATAACACTACTCTTTGTGCAAATTGTAGCCAATAATGGTTCTCCCAAAAATACGAGCACCATGATGCCACAGAATCCTGCGGAATAAACGCATCTCTACATGCGGAGACTCTTCTCCGCCCCCGCCAGTGCCTTCCTTACCTTCTCCACTCCCTCCGCCATGGCAAACTTCAGCTTCTCGATCCCTTCGCCGGTCACCGCGGAAATCGGATACAGCTTCAGCTTCTTGCGCGTCGCCCACTGCTTCAGCTTCTTAAGCTTCTCCGCATTGGCCACATCAATCTTCGACGCTACCAGCAGCATCGGCTTCTTTTCCAATCCCGCTCCGAAACTTGCCAGCTCGCCCCGAATCACCTCAAAATCCTTCACCACATCGTCCCGCCCGCTGCTGTCGGAGACATCGACCATGTGCACCAGCAACCGCGTCCGCTCGATATGCCGCAGGAATTGCGTGCCCAGGCCCGATCCCGTGTGCGCCCCCTCGATCAATCCCGGAATGTCGGCGACCACAAAGCTCGTTTCTTTTCCCTTGTCGCCCGCCAGCACCACGCCCAAGTTCGGCTCCAGTGTAGTAAACGGATAATTCGCAACCTTGGGCCGCGCCGCCGAGATGCGCGAGATCAGCGTCGATTTGCCCACGTTCGGATAGCCCACCAACCCCACATCAGCCAGCAGTTTCAACTCCAGCCGGAAATTGCGTTCTTCGCCCGGACGCCCGTCTTCATGCTCGCGCGGCGCCTGGTGCGTGGACGTGGCAAACTGCGCGTTGCCGCGTCCGCCGCGTCCGCCGCGCGCGATCACCACGCACTCATCGGCGCGCGAAAAATCGTAAACTTTCTCGCCCGTATCTTCGTCGTAAACGATCGTTCCCACCGGCACTTTCAGAACGATTCCCTCGCCATCGCGCCCCGTCTTTTTCGATCCTTCTCCATGCCGTCCGCGCTCGGCCTTGTATTCCGGATTGAACCGGAAATGCACCAGCGTATTGTGGCGCTCGCTCGATTCCATCCATATGTCGCCGCCCCGTCCGCCATCGCCGCCCGAAGGCCCGCCCCGCGGCACGAACTTCTCCCTCCGGAACGCCATGCAGCCGTTTCCGCCGTCCCCCGCCTTCACCCGAATTTTCGCTTCATCGATAAACATGCTGTGTAGCGCGGACACTCTTGTCCGCGTGTGGGGACGGGCGACCTCGCCCGTCCAGCGGAGCGAAGCTCCGCCGTTTCTCGCAGGAATCGCGCGAAACGAAAAAGCCTCGACTCAAAGCCGAGGCTGGTAGCACCGGCGTCTTGCCGGTTTAGGTTTCGTATCAGGGCATCGTTTTAGCGATGCCGTATGCCCTTCAAAACCCCGGCCCCTTTAGGGGCTGGGCATCGGCCAAAGTCCGCGACTTATTCCGCTTCGATCGCCTCGGGCTCGATCATGACAAACTTCCCCATCGATCCTTTGTCCATGAACTTGATGCGGCCCGTGATCTTGGCAAAGAGCGTGTCGTCTTTGCCGCGTCCCACGTTCAATCCGGGCTTCACCCGCGTGCCGCGCTGCCGCACGATGATCGTGCCGCCCGGCACCAGTTGTCCGCCGAAAGCCTTAAACCCCAGCCGCTGCGCGTTCGAGTCGCGCCCGTTTCGTGAAGTGCCCTGTCCTTTTTTATGCGCCATAAATAGTTCTCAATTTTCAGTTCTCAGTTCTCGGTTCTCAGTTCTCAGTTCTCAGTAATTCGAATTTTTCTTAACCAGTAAATTGTCATCCTGAGCGCAGCGAAGGATCTGCTACTTCTTCTTTTTCGCCGCTTTCTTCGCCACCACTTTTTTCGCCGGAGGCTTCTTCGCGACCGCTTTCTTCGCCGCCTTCCCCGGACGCGCCGAAGCCTTCACGACAGCTTCCTTCTTCGCCTTCTTTTCTTTTTTCGGCAGCTCGGGAGCTTTGAACGACTGCCCGCCAAAAGCGATCTCCGTGATCCGCACCGCCGTGTAGTTCTGCCGGTGCCCGCGCAGCTTTTTGTACTGTTTCTTGCGCTTGAAGTGGAAGACCAGGATTTTCTCGCCGCGTCCCTGCTCCACCACCTCGCCCGTCACCAGCGCTCCCGGCCCCGCGGGCACAACGCTGCCCGCCTCGGCCGATACCGCCAGCACGTCGCTGAACTCCACCCGTCCGTCCGTGTCGCCCGCCGTTTCTACCCGGACCACATCGCCCGGGCTTACCCGATACTGCTTTCCACCTGCGCGGATCACCGCGTACATAATCTCTCCTTAATGACTCACGTAGGGGCAGATGCCCTCATCTGCCCCGCCGAGCGAAGCTCGGCAGAACTTGAATATGCTTGCTGTTTTCCCGCTGCGGCTTCTGACCGGATTCGCGGCGCGGCCCCAGAACGGGTCCGCAAGTACAGGCAAACTCATCTAGTCTATCCCGCGCCGTCGAAATCGGTCAAACGGAATGCGCGGAGTGGTGGTATCTAATATTGCATTGAGTCGAATGACAGATCAATCGCCTTTAGGAATGGCGTCTTGCCGCCCATGATACCGTAAATGGCAAAAGCACTTGCTAGGAGAATATTGCTTCCGATTGTCTGGTGGCCTGTGATGAGAAGAACAATTCCCCCGATGCAACCGGCCAAGGCAGCAACCAGTATCACCTTCAAGTTGAAACTGTCTTCTTTCAATTTCTTGCAGCGGAACTCGTGATCACGCTGATTTTGATTGTCACGGTTCTTCAGGTTCTCTTTGTACGCCTCTAGTTTCGACGATTCAGCGTGCATCTCCGTCTGGGAAAGTATTTTAGCGGTCTCGGGATCTGGACCTATGGTTGTGCGGGAAAACGCAGCAAAAAACTGGGCAATGAATTCTTGTGGGGGTAGTTGCGCAAGTTTTTTCTCCAGCACTTCCTGTGCAGCTTCCGGAGGCAGAGCTTTCACTGTGGTTTGAGGAGGCGGAGTAAAGCTGCAATCTGCCATTAGCGTGCAACGCGCGGCGCGAACATGTATCTAGCGAACTGCCTATACAATCGTGACCACATCTCGCCGTAGACCTGAGTCACAGGAACCTTAATCACGCGAAATCCCGACAGTTCGGAGTCCACCGGCACGACGCGGTATGCGTTCGCGGGGTCAGTCCGTCGTAGGCTCGCGGCCTTCGCAGCGGCCTGATCAAGGGAAAGCGTGGGCTCGTCAGACTGGCTGTATTCGAACACCTCGTAGTCAGCAACTGGCGACATAGAACACTTCCTTACTGGGGCTTCCTAATCTTCTCAGATGGGGCGACCATCGAAAAGGTTTCATCAGCTTAGTGTAAATCATTGATTCCATTACCAATATTTATTGGCGACATAAGCACAACACAAGCGCACAGGGGAGGAACTCCTAAGCAAGAAAAAATAGTATGCGCCCCATACCCTGTCAAGTTAAATATTACCAGAGTGCATGACCGAACAGGCAACCTCCCCTTTCAGAACCCTTTCCCCGAATCCAGCAAGATCGTCACCGGCCCTTCGTTGACTAGTTCGACCTGCATCGTTTCCTGAAAGCGCCCGGTTTCGCAGCGCAGGCCGCCGGCGCGGATTTTCTCCACAAAATATTCATAAAGTTCGCGCGCCTGTTGTGGCGGGGCGGCTGCGTCGAACGACGGACGCTTGCCTTTGCGCGCATCTCCGTAGAGGGTGAACTGCGACACCACCAGCAGCGCCCCTCCAACGTCGGCGACCGACAGATTCATCTTTTTTATTTTGAGCGGGCCGCCGTCATCTTCAAAAATGCGCAGGCCGGCGATTTTCTCGGCCAGATAATCCGCATCCGCCCGCGTGTCTCCCGCGCCCACTCCGAGCAGCACCAGCAGCCCGAGCCCGATTTCGCCCGTGACCCTGCCACCCGCGCTGTCGTTTGCAGTAACGTTTACAGCGTCGTTTACCGTGACTCGCGCACGGCTCACGCGTTGCACGACGGCGCGCATTAGCGGTTGGCCTCGCCGAGAAGTGTCTTATGTTCAACAAGCGTCTGCCAGCTATCAGGCAGAATCATAGTGAATTCAGAGTTGCTGTGACCATAGGCAGGTGCCGAGCTGCGCTCGGCTTGGACCCTTCGACTTCGCTCAGGGCAGGCTCGCGAGGGCGCCCGTCCCCACACGTGCCGGGCGCAGAAATGCCAAATCCGCTCTGGAATTTTCACGTCCAAATCGTGACATGAGTGCGGCGTGTTGAGCAACAGCGAAACGCGAAACCGTCATGTAGAGACGGGGCTTGCCCCTTATCCCGCCGCGAAAATTTCCCGCCGCGAAAGGAGACGCGGCAATCCGCGTCTCTACAGAAGCCCCAGTTTCGCGTTGACCCTCTTCTCCAACGCTCCTACAATCCGAGTTTCTCCACAAGCGAGCTTTTTTTCGAGGTCCAATTCATGCGTTTGATTTCGACAAGAAAATCCACTTTCCTCCGCGTCTCGCTGACAATGGCGCTGGCCTTGGCGATTGCGCTCGCCCACCCCGCGCTTGGCCAATCCGCCAGCGCCGCCCCTCATGACGTCCTGATCAAGAACGCCATCGTCATGACCGTCACGCACGGCAACATCGCGAACGGTTCCGTCTATATCAAGGACGGTAAAATCGCCGCCGTCGGCGAAAACGTCAACGCGCCCGCGAGCGCCATAGTCACTATTATCGACGGCGGCGGAAAATACCTCACGCCGGGCATCGTCGATTCCCACTCGCACATCGCTCTCGGCGACGACATCAACGAAGCCACCAGCCCCATCACTCCACAGATGATGATGAAAGACGCCTTCGACTATCAGGACAAGGCCATCTACCGCGCCCTGGCCGGCGGCGTGACCACCTCGCTCCTGCTCCACGGATCGGCCAACATGATCGGCGGCCAGGCGGTCGTCATCAAGCACAAGTTTGGCGACTCGCGCGATTCATTGCTTTTTCCCAACGCGCCCCGCTCCATCAAATTCGCCAGCGGCGAGAACCCCATGCGCACTTACGGCAGCCGCGATCAACTGCCTTCGACCCGCATGGGCAATTTCGCCGTGCAGCGCGAAGCCCTCGTTCAGGCGCAGGAATACATCCGCGACTGGGACGCCTATAACGAGAAGGTCAAACGTGGCGACAAAGATGCCAAAGACGCCACTCCGCCCAAGCGCGATCTGAAGCTCGAAGCCCTGGCCGACATTCTGCGCGGCAAACTCATGCCGCAAATCCACATCTATCGCGCCGACGAAATGCTGACTGAAATCGCGATGGCCAAGGAATTCGGCTACAAGATCCGCGCCTTCCACCACGCGCTTGAAGCCTACAAAGTCGCCGATCAGCTTGCCGCCAACAACATCGCTATTGCCACTTTCTCCGATTGGTGGGGCTATAAGCAGGAGGCTTGGGACGCGATCCCGTGGAACGCGGTGATGGCCATGCGCAAAGGCGTGCGCGTCGCCATCAAGAGCGATTCCGGGGATTTCGCCCGCCGCCTCAATCAGGAAGCCGCCAAGGCCATGCGCTACGGCGGTGCCACCGAAGAAGAAGCCCTGAAGATGATCACGCTGAATCCCGCGTGGATCGTGGGCGTGGACGATCGCGTCGGTTCGATCGACGTGGGCAAGGATGCCGATCTCGTGCTCTGGGACGGTTATCCGCTGTCGAGTTACGGCGTGCCGGAAAAAGTTTTCATCGACGGCGAAGTCTACTTCGACCGCTCGCTGCCCGGACTCGGAACCACGCACTATCGGGAGGGACAATGAAAGAGCAGGTCTCAGGTTTCAGGTCTCAGGTCTTCGGAAAATGCGGATTCCTCGCTGCGTTCGGAATGACAATGCTCCTGGGGATGGCTTTCTTGGGGACGGGAGCGGTGCTAGCCCAAGACGCGCCAGTCGTCCTCAAGGGCGGCAAACTTCTAACGATCTCCCACGGTGTAATCGAAAACGGCGCAATCGTCATGCAAGGCGGAAAAATCGTTGCCGTCGGCGCGGCGAGCTCGGTAAATATCCCAAGCGGCGCGCAAATCATCGACGTCAACGGAATGACTGTCTATCCCGGCCTCATCGATTCGGAGACCAATCTCGGCCTCACGGAAATCTCCGCCGAGGTCACGACCAACGATCTGGTCGAGCGCAGCGACGAGATCATGCCCCACATGCACACCTCCGAAGCGTTTCACGCCGAGTCCGCCCTCATCCCGGTGGCGCGCATGAACGGCATCGCCAATGCCGTCGTCGCTCCCGCCGGCGCGGACACGCTGCCCGGCCAGGATTCTTTTATTCAACTCGCCGGAGCCAACGCCACCGAGATGCTCCTCATCCGCGACAACGCCATGCCTCTCAACTTCACCGGTGAAGAGCGCCGCAATCAGGGTGGTTGGGACAAGCAAAAGTTCCCATCGACGCGCATGGGCCTCGCGGCGCAACTGCGCCAAGCCTTCCTCGATGCCCAAGACTACAAGGCGAGATGGGCCGACTACGAACGCAAGAAGGCCGACGCCGCCAAGGACACAACCAAAAATGACGCGGCCAAAAACGATGCGGCCAAGAACAAAGCCAAGAAAGACGCAGCCAGCGAAAAATACCGCCAGCCCGAGTCCATCGCCCCCAAGCGCGATCTCAAGCTGGAGGCGCTGCTCCCGTATCTCGAAGGCAAGAAAACCATCGTGCTCGCCGCCGAAAGCCCGAGCGATCTTCAAACCGCCGTCAGTCTCGCCAACGAGTTCAAGCTCAAGTTCGTGCTCAACCACATCAGCCACTCGCGGCCCGTCCTCGACTACGTGGCCAGCCTCAAGGTGCCGGTGATCGTCGGGCCCATCTACGAATCTCCTAAGGAAGACGAGCGTTACGACGCGGTTTACAGCCTTCCGTCCGAACTCTACAAGCGCGGCGTCAAAATCGTCTTCGCTTCCTACGACGCGCACAACGTGCGCAACCTGCCCTACCAGGCGGGCTTCGCCACCGCTTTCGGACTTCCCTATGACGAAGCGCTCAAGGCGATCACCCTCAATGCCGCCGAAATCTGGGGAGTCGCCGACCAGCTCGGCTCGCTCGATGTCGGCAAAACCGCCAATGTTGTGGTCGCGAACGGCGATCCGCTCGACGTGAAGACCGATGTGAAGCAAGTCTTCATCGCCGGGCAAGCAGTTCCAATGACCGACCGCCAGACCCAGCTTAGGGACGAATATTCGAAGTGAAGACGCGAGCTTATCAGTGGAGAGCCGGGCGTCCTCGCCTGGCGAAGTTTGACCGCCGTCCCCGCCGCCAGTTAGGATTCGAGTGTGGTCTCGACCCACGCAAAAATTTTCGTTGCGCCTTTGCATACTTTTCCAATCCCTTTTAGACTATGAGATTCGACTTCATGCGATTCGTTGAGCAAGATGCAATCGTGAATCGGCAGTCGTAGAATCGGCAGTCGTAAATCAGTAAACGCGGGCCCGCGACCCGGACCCGCGATTCCCAGACTTAGAAACGAGGAAAACATGGCAGCCGTTGATGAAAAAGTGAAACAGATTATCGTCGAGCAGTTGGGTGTGGACGAGGGCGAAGTCACGCCCAGCGCTTCGTTCGTGGACGACCTGGGCGCCGATTCGCTCGACACCGTCGAGCTGGTGATGGCCTTCGAAGAGGCCTTCGATATCGAAATCCCCGACGAGGACGCCGAGAAGATCCGCACCGTCACCGACGCCGTCGAGTACATCGGCAAAAACGCAAAGGCGGGCAAATAATTTGGCGAGTAACGGGGAAAGACGCGTCGTCATTACCGGCATCGGACTCATCTGTGGCGTAGGTGTCACCACCGGCTCCGTCTGGCAAGCCCTGCTCGCCGGCAAAAGCGGCGTCAGCCGCATTGCCGGCTTCGACGCCTCCGCCTTTGCCTGCCAGATCGCCGCCGAGGTCCGCGACTTCGATCCTCTCAATTTCATCGAGAAGAAAGAAGTGAAGAAGATGGGCCGCTTCATCCACTTCGCCATCGCCGCCGCCGATGAAGCGATGAAGATGTCCGGGCTTCAGATCACTCCCGAAAATGCCGAGAACGTTGGCGTGCACATCGGCTCGGGCATCGGCGGTTTCGACGTGATCGAGCGCGAACATAGCGCCCTGCTCGAGGGCGGCCCGCGCAAGATCTCGCCTTTCTTCATCCCCGCCACCATCGTCAACCTCGCCGCCGGCCACGTTTCCATGCGGACCGGCGCCAAGGGCCCCAATGAAGCGACCTCGACGGCCTGTACCACCAGCGCCCACTCCATCGGCGATTCTTTCCGCATCATTCAGCACGGCGACGCCGACGTGATGATTGCCGGCGGCGCCGAAGCCGCCATTACTCCCATGGGCGTCGGCGGATTCGCCGCCATGCGCGCGCTTTCCACCCGCAACGACGATCCCGCCCACGCCAGCCGTCCCTGGGACCGCGACCGCGACGGCTTCGTCATGGGCGAAGGCGCCGGCATTCTGATCCTCGAAGAGCTTGAACATGCCCGCCGCCGCAGCGCTCCCATCCTCGCGGAAATCGTTGGCTACGGTATGTCCGCCGACGCCTATCACATGACGCAGCCCGCCCCCGAACACGAAGGCGGCTTCCGCGTCATGCGCAACGCCCTGCGCGACGCCAAACTCGACCCCAGCGCCATCGGCTACGTCAACGCCCACGGCACTTCGACTCCGCTCGGCGACACGCTCGAAGCCCACGCCATCCGCAATTTATTTGGCAAGAAAGTTCCCGTCAGTTCCACCAAGTCCATGACCGGCCACCTGCTCGGCGGGGCCGGAGGTTTAGAGGCCGGAGTGACCGTGCTGGCGCTCCGCGATCAAATGCTGCCGCCCACTATCAATCTCGACAATCAGGACCCCGAAACCGAGAACATGGATTTCGTTCCCAACCACGCCCGTAAAACCGAATTCGATTACGCCATGTCGAATTCCTTCGGCTTCGGAGGAACGAACGGCGCCCTGCTCTTCCGCCGGTGGGCGGAATAATCTCTCCGTAGAGACGGGGCTTGCCCCATCTCGTTCCCCCTCTATCAGACGCCCAGCTCCGACCGAATCGCCGCCACGATCGCTTCCGCCAGCCGGTCGATCTGCTCCTTCGACTCCGCTTCGATCATCACCCGCGCCAGCGATTCGGTGCCGGAATAACGCACCACCACTCGCCCATTGCCGTCCAGTTCCCGCTCCGCCGCCGCAATCGCCGCTTGCGCCGCCGGTATCTGCGCAAAGGGAATTTTCTGCCGCACCCGCACATTTCGTATCGTCTGCGGAAACACTTGCAGATCGCTCACCAGATCGGCCAGCGGCTTGCCCGTCCGCGCCATGATCTCCAGCACGCGGAGCGCGGTCTGCAGCCCATCGCCGGTGGTCGCGTCCCCATCGCGAAATAATATGTGGCCCGACTGTTCGCCGCCCAGCGTGGCTCCCACGCGCTGCATTTCCTCGAGCACATACTTGTCGCCGACGTTGGCGCGCAGCATCCGAATGCCCGATCGCTTGAGCGCCAGTTCCAATCCCATGTTCGACATGGTCGTCGCCACCACCGTGGCGTTGGCCAGCGCGCCGCGCGACTGCATGTCGCGCGCCGCCACGAGCAGCACCGCGTCTCCATTCACCACGCGCCCCTGGGCATCGCAAAAAAGCGCGCGGTCGGCATCGCCATCGAACGTGACCCCCAAATCGAATCGCCCCTGCTCGCCGGCCACAAAGCGCGCCACCATCTCCGGATGCAGCGCCCCGCAATTCTCGTTGATGTTTTCGCCATCCGGCGCGCAGTGCAGAAAAGTGGCGCCGATCATCAGCGCCCCGAACAGCTCCGCAGCTTCCGCCGCCGCCGCACCATTGGCGCAATCGGCCGCCACCCTCAGCCGCGTCAAATCCGCGGAAATGTCCGCCGCCACGCCGCTTGCCAGCCAGCGAACGTAGGCCTGCCGCAAACCTTCCTCGCCCGGAATGCTGGAAACATCGAGCGAGGCTTCCGGCGCCGGGACCGCATCCGAATCCAGCAGCGCGAAGATTTCTTTTTCAATCGCCAGTTCGTGCGCGTCCGGCAGCTTGTAGCCATCGCGGGAAAAAATTTTGATCCCGTTGTCCGTCCACGGGTTGTGCGACGCCGAAATCACCACTCCCGCATCGAACCCCTGCGAGCGCGCGAGATACGCTACGCCCGGTGTCGTAATCACGCCAGCGCTGCGCGTCTCCACGCCCACCGACCCCAGCCCCTGCAAGAAGCGGTCGGCAATCCAGCGGCTGGAGACGCGTGTGTCCTGCCCAATCAATACTCGCGCCTTGGCATTCACGCGCACCAGATCGTGCCCCAGCGCCCGCCCCATCCAATACACGCTGTCGCGCGTCAGCGGAAATTCCCCCGCCACGCCACGGATCCCGTCGGTCCCGAAAAGTTGTCGAGTTTGCGTCATGAATCGGTCGTTAGTCGATGGTCGTTAGTCGTTAGAGCCTGTCCAAAAACTCACGCTTTGAAGGGGACGGGCTTTAGCCCGTCCGTTGAGGCTACAAGACGACGCGGCTTCCAGCCGCTGAGGGAATGGGTTCGCATGCCATGCCCCCTCAGGGGCTGAAGCCCCTATCATTTTGCGTTCGTACGTACGGGCTGAAGCCCGTACCCTTCAAAGCCCAACAGTTTTTGGACAGATCCTTGGTCGTTCGCGCCTCGTCGTCCGATAAAATTCGCGAACGACTATCGACCAACGACCAACGACTGCCCTACTTTTTCTCGTCTCCCGCGCTCTCCATAATGACCGTCACGCGGATCGGGATGCGATGCACAACTTGGACCAGCGGATCGGGGACATAGGCCTCGGTCACAAAAGTAGACCGCGTCAGCACGCCGCTGGCGTCCACCGAATCGGTGATCGCGGCCTCCACGGCATCGACGCGGCGCCGCGGCCCGGTGATCTCGACCGTCGGCGGATCGGCGACTACTTGCGCCACCTTCATGCCGCTGACAAAATTTCCCATCACTCGCGGCCGCACCTCGACCTCGCGCGTCGCGCGATTGTCGAACGAGAGGTGAAATTGCCCCGGAACGATCTGCACCACTTCCAGGTCCTCCGGCACGCGAACTTGGCGGTTGGTCAAGTCGAACGTCCGTTCCCCCGGGCGAATGCCGGTCAAGTCGATCTCCGCGCGCACATCGCCAGCCTGCAAGCGCTGGATCGCGCGCTCCGGCCCGCGCACCCGTATCTGCGCTTCGGTGTAGCTGGCGGAATCGATCTCCAAATCTCCGGGAAGATTCCGAAACTCGATCGGGACCTTCATTTCAACCTCGGCGATGGGATCGTGCGCCACCAGAAACCACAGGCCGATGGCGAGCAGCAGCGAAGCCAGCTTGAGCCAGAAATTGTGGACGAACACGCGCTGCATGATGCCCGCCATAGTTAGTCGTCCCTTCCGGCATTCTGCCCGCGCGCCAGATTGGAACTGGGCGGCTCCTCTTCGACGAAGCCTTCCTCCAGCGGCGGCGGCAGCGTGGGCGCGGGCGCGTAACGCCGCAGCAGATGGCTCAAGCGCTCGCGCAGACGCTCCACCGTCAGCTCGCGCTCAATGCTCCCCGCCACTGCTATGCTGATCGCTCCCGTCTCCTCCGAAACGATCACGGCGACGGCGTCGGTCTCTTCCGTGATCCCGATCCCGGCGCGATGCCGCGTCCCGAGCTGCGTCGACAGCACCGGGTTCATCGACAGCGGCAGAAAACACGCGGCCGCGGCGATGCGGTCCCGCTGCACAATCACCGCCCCGTCGTGCAACGGAGCGCTCGGACGAAACACCGTCGCCAGCAGGTCGTACGACAGCCGCGCATCCAGCGCCACGCCGCTCTCGATATACGTGCGCAGCCCAATCTCGCGCTCAATCACGATCAGCGCGCCCGTCTGATTTTGCGAAAAAAGATTCGCCGCCAAAACTATGTCGTCGTAAACGTCGGCCACCGAACTCGAGGACCGCATAAACGAAACCCTGCTCCCCAGGTCCGCCAGCGCGTGCCTTATTTCCGACGCGAAGAGCACGATCAGCGCGAACACCACATACGGCAGCAGCGTGCTCAACAGCCAGTTCAGCGTCCGCAATTCGCCCAGCCGCGCCAAATAAAACGCCAGAGCCAGCGTCGCCACTCCCAGCAGCATCGGCGCCGCCCGCGTGCCCCGCACCAGCCCAAGAAACTGGTAGATCAGGACCGCGACCAGCACGATGTCCAGGATCGAAACGACCGAGATGTGCGACCAGACCAGCGACGGCGTCACAACACCCTCACGTTGATAGTTAAGTCGAAAGTTGGCTTGGCTTTCATTCTAATGCAGCGCCGCCAGATTCCCGCTAGTTCTATGACCGCATGATTTGTACCGCTTGACCGCCGAGCGTAGCGCCGCCGTCCCGGCGGCTGTCCGGCGGGCGTCCTCGCCCGCCGCGCCGAGGGCGAGACGCCCTCGGGACAGCCGGCAAGATGCCGGCGCTACCCGTTTTGCACGTCGTAATCATCATGCGGTCACGGTACCAGATTATGGTTCGCCCGGTTCGGTCGCCGTCACCCGCGCGCGCACTCGTCCCCGAGCCAGCCGCGCCGACAGATCGTCCCCAGCTTCGAGCCGCGCCGCGTCTTTCACCAGCTCGCCCCTGGCATCGAACACCAGCGCGTATCCGCGATTCAGGATCGCAACCGGCGAAAGCGCCTCCAGGCTTGCGCTTCGGCGGTCGAGCGCCCCGCGCTTCTCCAGCAACCGCGTCTCGGTGGCCGCGGCGAGATTCGCGATGAGGCCCTCCAACCGCTGCCGCACCGCCGCCAATCGCCGTCGCGCGTCATAGTGCCGCACCGCTGCGCCAACATTTTCCAAACGCCGGCGGCACCGCTCCAAAATTTGCCGCTCCGCCTTTTCCAGCCGGAAGCGTTGTTCATCCAGCTTTTGCGCTCGCCGATGGATGCCGTCCATGGTGCGCGCAAACGCCCCGTGCCGCGCCCGCTCCGTCAGTTCCTGGCGCGCCATCAGCAGCCGGTATTGCACCGCGCGCTCCAGCCGCCGCTGCAAGTCCTCCGCCTGCGCTTCGATTTCCTGCCGCGACCGGATCACCAACTCCGCCGCCGACGACGGCGTAGGCGCGCGCAGATCGGCGACAAAATCCACAATCGTAAAATCCGTCTCGTGCCCAATCGCCGAAATCACCGGAATTTTCGCTTCCGCCACCGCTCGCGCCAGCCCCTCATCGTTGAAACAAGCCAGGTCTTCCGCCGAGCCTCCGCCGCGCGCAATGATAATGACCTCGACCGCGCCGCCGTCGCGCGGTACCTGCTGAAAATATCGCAGCCCCGCCATCACCTCGCCCGCCGCCGCGTCTCCCTGCACCTGCGCCGGATAAATCAGCACATTCGCCGAGTGGTGCCGCCGCGCCAAAATGTTCAGAATGTCGCGTAGCGCGGCGCCCTGCGGAGAAGTAATCATGCCAATTCGCCGCGGCAGCGGCGGGACCGCTTGCTTTCGCGACGCCTCGAACAATCCTTCCGCCGCCAATCGCGCCTTCAATTGCTCGAACGCCAACTGCAACGCGCCCGCGCCCTGCGGCTCCATGAATTCAGCGGAAATTTGCAGCTCGCCGCGCTCTTCATACACCGTGACGCGCCCGCGCACCGTGACGTGCAATCCGTTCTCCGGACGAAACCGCAGCAGGCGCGCCGCCGACCGGAACATCACCACGCGCATCTGCGCCGCTTCTTCCTTCAACGTGAAATACAAATGCCCGGAATCGGGAATCCGCAGATTGGAAATTTCCCCTTCCACCCAGCAATCCGAATACTCGCGCTCGATGTGCGCCCGCACCGCCGCGACCAAAGCCCGCACCGTCCAAATGCGCCGCTCCGAACCTCGAAACTGAAACCCGAGTTGGTCTGGTATGTCCATGAAAGTTTCAGTGTACCTCGTAGCGTAAATACATATTGAATTCCCGAGCGAAGTGAAGGACCTATTAGCCTGTGGTAAAAAGTCGGAGAGCAGCGGACAGACAATTCATGAATGCGGCGGCAAATGTGGGAAGCGCCTCAAACTCAACGGCAACCTTCGATCAAGGTGTCGCCAAGTGCTGTGCGCATGGTTCCGGCGCATTGTTCCAGGACCATGGGTACTTCGAACAGCGCTCGATTCGAATATTCGTTGGCCTTGCGGCGGAAGTCATGAAACGTCGCGGGATTGAGTAAGCGCTGGACAGCGGGCGCAATTTTCTTGAAGCTCGGCACCACGATCCCGTAACCGTTCTCCGCCACCCATTCCGCATTGTAGCGCTCTTGCGGCAGCGTTCTGAAATTGCATTCGACAATCACGGGCAGGTGGAATTGCAGCGCCTCGCTGATCGAGCCCGGGCCTGGTTTGCCGATGAAGAAGTCGGACAACGCCATGTAGTATTCAACGTTCTCGGCGAATCCAACGACGGCGATGGGTTTGCTTGTCCGCAGCTTTTTGAGTTCAGCGGCGAGCTTCTCGTTATGCCCGCAAATCAGGATTAACTGGACGCCGCTCGCAGCCTCGTTGAGTTTCCGGGCGATATCGACCATCACCTGCGAGCCATGGCCGCCAAATAACACGATACCCGTGGGACAGCCGGGATCCAAGCCGAGCCGCTGCCGTTCAGCGGCGCGATCGACGCTGGTCTTTTCGTAGAACCTTGGCTTCAAGATCATCCCCGATGTTTGAAAGATATGGTCGGCGGCGTGGCCAATATCCAAGGCTTGCTGCCGGGCGCGTTCCGTTCCAACGATGACGTATTCCGATTCGCGCTCAATCCAGAAGTGTGGCGGGTAATCGGCCAAATCCGTGATCAGAGTGACAAAAGGCGTCTTAGGTAATCTCTGATTAATTCCGTCCGGGTAGGGCACGGCTTCAGCCGTGCCGTTAGACACCTCCAGACAAGCGGCTTTAGCCGCTGAGGGCCGCCCACCTGAAGCATCTCTACTACTTGTGCGCAGGCTTTCGGCGATCTCGCGATTGAAGTGCGGAATCACGGATAGGACCAAGTCCGCCGGATGCTCGGCCCAATAAGCTCGCAGCGCCTTCACGATCGGAGAATGGTAAAGACGAATAGTCGCCTTCAGAACGGCCAGCAGTTGCGGCGTGAAGCGCGTCCATCCTTTGCGCAGAATCAGGTTGTAAGTGTCCTGAATGCGAAGGCCCGTGGCGCGGCGAATCAGGTCAAGCGGATCGAGCAATTCCTGGATGTCGAGCAGAGTGACATCCCACGGATCTTCTTGCGCGGCGAGCGTGGCTTTTAGGGCCTCGGCCGCGCTGCGATGTCCGCCGCCGGCGTGGTGGAAAACGATCGTCAGCTTGCGCAAGAGTCACCGGCTCCATGTCGTGGCATAAGCATCGTCCCTTAGAATCTATCCAATAACTCATGCTTTGAAGGGGATGGGCTTCAGCCCGTCCGTTGAGGCTACGAAACGACGCGGCTTCCAGCCGCTGAGGGAATGCGTTCGCAAGCCATGCTGCCCCTCGAGGGCTGAAGCCCCTATCATTTTGCGCTCATACGTACGGGCTGAAGCCCGTACTCTTCAAAACCCAACAGTTTTTCGACAGATCCTTAATAGGAAACTCTGTTGTAGAGACGGGGTTTGCCCCGTCTCCCGCTCGCGTCTCCGGTCCGCGCCGAGTGAGACGCAGCAAGCCGCGTCTCTACCGGTCAACGTCCAACGCCCTCGTACTCGCCATCTGCGAGCAGTTCCGCTTCGCCGGCGAAATCGCCAGCCTCGAAATCGCCGCGCTCTTCTCCGCTATAAGAATCCTCGGGCCGCTCAATATATTCATGGATATGGACTCCCTCTTCGCCAACCGTGATATAGGTAAGCTGCGCGTCAACCCAGGCCCCGCAATTGAAATAGTCGATACCGCGCTCGTGCCGGTGCATGGCCTCGTGCGTGTGGCCGCAGAAAATTCGCGCCGCCCCATGGTGGCGGGCATGGGCCAGCGCTCCCTCGGCGACCTTCGCCGACAAGCGCTGCCAGCGCGTACCCAGCCGGTCGAGAAAACGCGTCACCGTTTTATTTTTCGAATCCCACTTCTGCAGTTGCAGGTAGAGCAGCGTCCCGATCAGATAGCCGACGCGCACATTGTTCACCACGAAGCCGTCGAACTGGTGGCCATGCACGGCGATGTGGCGCAGGCCCCGATATTCCCATTGATATTCCTGGTACACGCGCACGCCCACCAGATGCGACATGATGGGGGCCAACCCGTGGTCGTGATTGCCTTCCACCCACACCACTTCGACGTTGCGCTTGGGATTCGAGAGCTTACGAATGAAGCCGAGAAACTTCCAGTGCTCTTTTTTCAGGCGTCCAAAATTGAGGTCGGCAAAAATATCGCCCAGCAGAATCAGGCGGCGATATTGATTTTCCTGGAGCACGCGCAACGCCTCGCGCGCGCGGCTCAGGTCCGCGCCCAAGTGCAGGTCCGAGAGGACCAACGTGTCGTAGACCCTCGGAACGACGACCTTCGAAGCTATGACCTTGGTGGCCACAGCTTCGATTGTGGCCGGGCCGTGTTACAAGGTGATGAATTGGGAACTGGCCGAGAGCTAGAGGTAACCCTTCGGTAACTGCCTGCGCAACCGGAGAACGACTGCGGATGGCTTGTCCCGCACGGCTTTGCGCGGCATTGTGCTTATCGCGCCGTTTCTCCGAGCGCGCTCACTGCGCCGGAGGAACGTATTCCGCGGGACGCGCCGATCCCTCGCCAAAAAAGAATTGCTCCATCTGCTGCACAATCACTTCCTGGTCCTGCTTGCGCGCCGGGTTCAGGCGATATTCGTTGAGCAGCATTTTGCAGTGTTCCACCCACTGGCCCCAGGCCTGTTGCGAGACCTGCTCGTAGATCTTTTTTCCCAAGTCGCCGTCGAACGGAGGCTCGGCGAGCCCTGGCAATTCCTGTTTCAATCGGGCGCAGAATACTTTGTGATCTGTCATAAATTTCTTCTGAAATTATCGCACAGGCGCGGCGTCTCCAGCCGCAGCCGAGGGGAACGTTTTGCCGGAAAGGCGAAATTTCGCGGGCCGCGCCCCGGCGAGCAGGAGCACGCAGTTAACCAAAATCGTTCACCACATGAATATTTTCATTGACAAATTACATACAAGTGGCAATATCTTGTGGTAGGACAGCTACTCATACTAGAAGTTGAGTAGCTTGGGCATCAAGGTGCCCGATCGAGAACCTGGGAGAACAAATCGTTCAACGGAGGATATACTTCATGGCAACCAAGAAGAAAGCCGCCAAGAAAAAGAAACACTAAGCGGACGGATGTTCGTTCAGAAGTTCCCCATGGCCTCTCAGGAGAAGCACCTCTTGAGAGGCTTTACCATTTGCGGTTGCGTCGAGCGTTTCCGCCTGTAGTAACCGGGCAGATTCGCGGCCGGCGCATTCGCCGCTGCGATTGATGCGCATATTGATACGATCGAATCACCGTGCCCACTTCCAGCATCGCGCCTGAATCCAACGCGCACCGCGCGCACTCGTCGCGGCGCATGGCCTTGTGGCTCTTCGCATCCTTCCAGTTCTTTTACCTGCTGACTTCCACGGGCCGGGTGCGCACGCTCGACGAGTACAACACTCTTTACACGACCGAGAGCCTGGTGCTCCGCGGATCGACGGCGGTCCCACAGGCCGTACAGCTCGACAATTTTTACGGCAGGCGCGATCTGCAAGGCCAGCCACGCGCGGCGTATCCACCGGGACAAGCTTTGCTGTGCGCGCCCTTCTATGCCACAGGGCGGTATTTACTGGCGCGATTGCCGGGCGTGCCCGCCGCCGACACCGACTTGGTCGTGGCGTGCTCTACCTGCTGGAGCAGCGCAACTTTTTCCGCTCTCACCGTGGCCTTCTTTTTTCTATTGCTGGCCGGGACCGGAATCCCTGCGCGCGCTGCGCTGTTCGCCGCTGCGATGGCCGGTCTCGGCACTCCCATCTTTGCCTATTCCGGCTGGCTGTTCTCGGAGCCATTGTCGGCGGCCGTTTTTGTGGGCGTGGCGCTGCTGCTTTTCGGCCGGGGCAGCGGCCACGCATCGATTACGTTGCGGACTGCGTCGCTTGCTGGGCTGGTTCTCGGGCTCGGAACGCTGGTGCGGCCGACCAACGTTCTTGCCATTCCGGTTTTTGCGTTAGCGGTCCTGGCGCGCGACGGCAAACCCGCGCTACGCGCCGCGTTTGCTTTATGCGCGGCATCGGCTATCGGAGTGGCGGCTTTGCTTGCCCATAATGCGCTGTTGTTTGGCGGGCCGTTCGAGTTTGGATATCCGGCGGCAGCCGAATCCGCCAAGCGCCTGAATACTTTCGCTACGCCGCTCGCGAAAGGCCTTTACGGATTTCTGCTGTCTCCAGGCAAGTCGGTATTTATTTTCGCGCCTCCAGTGCTTCTGGCGCTGGCTGGGCTCCGCCGCCTCTGGCGCCTGGAGCGGGGCGCGGCCACCGTGGCCGTGTTGCTTCCGCTGACGTATCTGTTTTTCTTTGCCCGCTACACGCAATGGGAAGGTGGATACTGCGTTGGGCCGAGGTATCTGGTCCCGTCGATCATGCTGCTCTCGCTCGGATTGGGGCCGATGCTCGCCGGCGCAGCGCGAGCCGGCGCCGCCGAACGAAGCGTGGCCAGCGCGAGAGTAAAAACGACGGCTCTGTTCCTGCTGGTTTTCGGAGCGCTGGTGCAATGTCTCTCGCTCGCCACCAGCTTCATGGAAGACCAAGTGCCGCGCGGGCGCTACTACGATGCCAACTGGAATTACCGCCTCGGCTACTCGTTGAGCGGGCAGATCCATCTGTTGTGGAAATATCTGAGAAGCGGCGAACCGGCGCGGCTCGGCCTGGGATGGGACCGCTGGTTCGTGTTCCTCCACAAAGGCGGGATCTCCACCGCAACCCTCGCGATTCTCGGCCTGACCATGATCGTAGGCCTCGGAATCAGCCTGGCCGGTCTCGCTAGAAACGTCCGTTCCGCAAGCTAGTACCGTGACCGCATGATTAGTATCATTTCACCGCTGAGAGTAGCGCCGCCGTCCCGGCGGCTGTCCGGCGGGCGTCCTCGCCCGCCGCGCCGAGGGCGAGACGCCCTCGGGACAGCCGGCAAGATGCCGGCGCTACTCGTTTTCCACGTCGTAATCATCATGCGGTCACAGTACTAGGGAAACTCCGATGAAGTCGGTCCACGGTTAGTTTTGTGCAGCCGGGCACATTCTTTAAGGCGCATGGCTCCAGCCATACCCTGCCCAAATATCCGGAAACGAACTTAATCGGTTCCCTGGCCTCATTGCGGAAAAGACTAAGCTCCGGCATAATAATGGTTTGTCTTTACCTCGCCGGATTCTTCCGGGCAAAGGATACCGAAGTCTGTGTTGATGATCCGACTGGCGCGCGTTGGCGCGCGTAAACAACCGTATTACCGTGTGGTGGTGATTGAGAAGGAGCGGGCCCGCAATGGCCGCCCGGTGGAAGTGGTGGGCACGTACAATCCGCGCACCAATCCGGCCACTTTCGACTTGCAACGGGAGCGCATTGAGCACTGGGTTTCGAAAGGCGCCCAACTTTCCGACCGCGTCAGGAAACTGCTTGCTTCCCCCGCGCCGGCTGCGGCGGCTCCGGTCGCCTAGCCGTAACTGCACTCTCACACTCGCCAATTCAGGAGCCGAGTTCAGGAACAGAATTCTGGGACAAAGCTCAGGAGCAAAGCAATGATCGAGCCCGCCGCCAGTCCGCGCGCCATGATTGAGTACATCGCCAAGGCGATCGTCGATGCCAAGGGCGAGGTTTATATCGACGAATACGACGACGGAGACGAGACCGTCATCGAACTCGAAGTGGCCGAGGCCGACTTGGGCAAAATCATCGGACGCTCCGGCCGCGTGGCCCGCGCCTTGCGCAACCTGCTGACGGCGGCGGGATCGAAGCTGAACAAGCGCTACGCGCTCGAGATCATCGAGTAGGAGAGCAACGCATCGCGGCACCGGACCGAAGCGGCGAATGGATTAGCCTGGCAGTCGTCGTCAAGACGCAGGGACGCCGCGGGGAAGTCGCGGTCGAATTGCACACCGGCGTTCCAGACCGCTTCCGGCAAGACATGCGGCTGTGGGCGCTCGCGAAAGACGGCCAGCGGCGCGAAGTAACGGTCGAGGACCTGTGGCCGCATAAGAGTTTTCTGGTGCTGAAGTTTCAGGGCGTCGAGACGATTTCCGATGCCGAGCCGCTGGTCGGCGCCGAGCTTCAGCTTCCGCTGAGTGAGCGCGCTGAGTTGCAGCCGGGCTGGACGTACTTGAGCGACCTGATCGGTTGCTCAGTGTTCGATGGCCAGCGCGAGATCGGCGAGATTGAAGACGTGCAGTTTGGCGCGGGAGAAGCGCCGCTGTTGGTGGTGCGAAACAAAGAGCAGCGCAGCGAACAAGAAAATATACGAGCGAAGCTGCCCTACGAGATCCCCTTCGCCGAGGCGTATCTGGAGAAGCTGGATCTGGAGCGGAAGCAAGTCCGTATGAAGTTGCCGGAAGGTTTGCTGGAAGTGAACGAGCCGCTGGCGAAGGAAGAAAGAAGTCGTTAGTCGTCGGTCGATGGTCGTTCGCGAAACGCGGATGGCATCCTTAATTGCTTTACTCGGCGAACTCTGCGCCTCGGCGGTGAAAAAGGTTTAGTCCGCAAATGAAGATCGACATTCTCACGATCTTTCCCGACTTTTTTCGCGGGCCACTGGATTACGGGATCGTGCGCCGGGCACGGGAAACGGGCCTGGTGGAAATTTGTATTCACGATTTGCGGGCGTTTACGAAAGACAAGCACCGCACCGTGGACGACCGCCCGTTCGGCGGCGGCGAGGGCATGGTGCTGAAGCCGGAACCGATCTTTGAATGTTTGGAGTCGTTCGGCGATGTGGCCTCGCGTGAAGCGCGCATAAGCAAGACCGCAGGCGCAAAGCAGTCGGTGATTTTGCTTTCGGCGCAGGGACGCAGGTTCGATCAGGCGCTGGCAGCGGAACTTTCCGCGTTGAGTCAATCGGCGATGGGTCGGATCGTTCTCATCTGCGGACGCTACGAGGGCGTGGATGAACGCATTAGCGAGCACCTGGCGGACCGCGAAATTTCGATCGGCGACTATGTGCTGAGCGGCGGCGAACTGGGAGCGGCGGTCATTGTGGATGCGGTCACGCGGCTGATTCCGGGCGCGGTGGGCAACCAGAATTCGACGCTGCAGGAATCGTTCACCGAGACGCGCACCGAGCCGTTCGACGAGTTGTTGACAGCCGCGGCGGATGGGGCTGACGAAGGCCCGAGTTCCACTTGCGTTTCCGGCGGATTGCTCGACTATCCGCATTACACGCGGCCCGCGGATTTTCGCGGCATGACGGTGCCGGAAGTGCTGATGAACGGCAACCACGACCAGATCCGCACCTGGCGCCGCAAGACGGCTTTGGCAAAAACGTTGCGCAACCGTCCCGATTTGCTGGAGCGGGTTGCGCTGACGGCGGAAGACAGGGAATTGCTGGACCTTATTAAGCTGGACCAGATCAAACTGGCCCGGAACTCCTTGGTGGAGACTGAGCAAGCCCCGTCTCTACGGGAGATCGTTTCTAAGAAGATCGACTACAAAGATTAGGAAGGGAACGTTATGCGCAATCCAATTATTGAAAAACTGCTGGCGAAATCGCGCCGCACCGACATTCCGAAGTTTGGCCCCGGCGACACCATCAAGGTGCAGGTCAAGATCCGGGAAGGCGAAAAAGAGCGCTTGCAGGCGTTCGAAGGCGTCGTCATTGCCCGCAAGCGCGGCGCGCAACCGAGCTTTACCGTCCGCAAGATCAGCTTTGGACAGGGCGTGGAGCGCATTTTCCCCATCGACTCCAAGGTCATCGACAAGATCGACGTAGTACGCTCGTCGAAGGTCCGCCGCGCCAAGCTGTATTACCTGCGCGGACTCAAAGGCAAAGCCGCGCGCCTGAAAGAAGTCGAACAGCAGTAAGGCAGTATCCAGTTGCCAGTAACCAGTACCCAGTTCAGCCTTTGACACTGGGTACTGGTTACTGAGTACCGGGTACTTTCATACTCGCTCTTGCTTCCCATTCCTTCTTCGGCGAAGATGCTTCCGTGGCCAAGTCCGCGCCCACATCGAAGACCTCGAACACAGCCGGAGTTTCCGCCTCCGCTGCCAAGTTGCGCTTGCTGAAAAAACTGCGCTGCACTCTCGATTTTGAAAAGCGGGCTTGGGCCGCGGGCGCGACGCTGGTTGCCGGAGTCGATGAAGTGGGCCGCGGATCGCTGTTCGGCCCGGTCGTAGCCGCCGCCGTGGTCCTCTATAAAAATGACGGCTGCGAGAACGACGACTGCAAGAAAAAAGAAGATCCGGCGCACCACATTCGCGGACTGCGCGATTCGAAGCTGCTTTCGCCCCAGCGCCGCGAAGCGCTCGCGCTCCTCATTCGCCGCCATGCCATCGCCTGGGCCATTGCAGCCGTCGATTCCGCCCGCATCGATCAAATCAATATTTACCAGGCTTCGCGCCTCGCCATGCTTCATGCCGTGCGCCAACTCGCCCCCGCGCCCAGCCATCTTCTGGTCGATGCGGTGAGGCTCGATTGCGAAATTCCTCAACAGGCGATCGTTCACGGCGACGCGCTTTCGCTCTCCATCGCCGCCGCGTCCATTCTCGCCAAGCTCGAACGCGACCGCATGATCTCCGCCTGGGACCCGGTCTTCCCCATGTACGGTCTGGCCTCGAACAAAGGCTACGGCACGCCGCACCACCTCGCCGCCCTGCGCCAGCACGGCCCCTCGCCTCTCCATCGCCAGTCGTTCGCGCCCGTGTGGAACGCGCCAATTCCGCAGGAAGTTTTGGAATTTATGCTGGACGAATCGGCAGCCGAATTAATTTCGAGTGACGAAGTACCGGTAGCAGCGGGCTAGCAAGGGTCTTCTGTAGAGACGCGGCTTGCCGCGTCTCCTTAGCAGAACCCGGAGACGGGGCAAGCCCAGTCTCTACACGAACCCCGATTCCCCGTTGCGCTTATTTCGCCCGATAAATTTCCGTCAGCAAATCCGGCTTCGTCTCGTCGCGCACCAAGTGCGGATATTTCTCGCCGCCGTGATAATCGAGTTTCACCACGCGGAAATAATCCGTGTTCTCGACGATCAGCTCGATGGGCGACGGACTGGTCTTGGCGGCGCAAATGGCGTCATGCCAGATCTCCGCTGAAAACCGCCGTCCGTTCACCGCGACAATTTTCATTCCCGGCCCAATCCCGGCCTTGGCGGCAACCATGCCCTCGATTGTGTCCTGGACCACGCCATCGCCGCCGGCCACCAGTCCCACCGAGTATTGCGCATCGAGCGGCCTTCCGTCGCGATCTCCGCTGCGGCCACCGATGCGGTCCATTTCCGAAGGCTTTTCGTCGTACACCAGTTTCCATCCGCTGCCAACGATTCCGTCGAGCGGAGCGCCAGGGCCATGGTTGGTCAGCCGCTCCGTCCAGAATCCGCGCCAGTCGTAAGCGGCGACCTGGTTCAGCGCGCCCACCACATCGTCGAAAGTGTAGGTCTTCACCATGGGAGGGCCACTGGGTGCGCCGTGAAACAATTTGCAGAAATCGTCCAGCGACTTCGCGCCCTTCGTTTGCTGACGGATGATCACATCCGCCCACAGCCAGTTGAGCACGTCTTCATCGTAGTAATCGACCGGGCGGCGATAATCTTCCCAGCCGCGAGGAGCCATCTGCATGGTGGGAACGCCGTCGGCCGTATCCTGCAAATTACGCCAGACCCGGCCCGACCGGTGGTCCAGGTCTGCCGCCATCTGCGCCAGCCCATCGCGGACCAACGCAGGCGCAAGCTCGCCGCTGCGCGCCGTGAGCAAATCTCCCAAATAGGACGTGAGGCCCTCATAGACCCAGAGCAAGTCGGTCTGCATCGGCTGCTCGTAATCGGGCGTCGCCAGGTCCGCCGGACGCCGGTACTTTCCGTTCCACGAATGCACGTACTCGTGCTCCAAAAGTCCAGCCGTTTTCTTGCGCCCGTCCTCTTCGATCAGCGCCCTCTCGTCGACCCGGCTGTCGTTCGATTCGTGGTGCTCCAATCCAAAGTGCGCAACGTGGTCGCTCAACGTCAGCAAAAAGTGGTAATTGGTGTAGTGCCGCGCGCCAAACAAAATGCCCGCCTGCTTCACCAGTTCGCGATAGTGTCCCCAAAACTCTTCCGGGGCCTCGAGCGCGGCGGGGCTGTCGGCGGCCAGGTCCAACTCCGCGGGAGGATTTTCGTTGGCCGCCGTCAGTGGTACCGCCTTAAAATATTCGCCGGCGAGGACCGGCCCATCGACCAGCGTGGTCAGCGAAACCGGCGCAAAATGAATGTCGTTTCCCGACTGACTGGCGACATTCAGCGACGTGCCGAACTTCCATCCCGCAGGCAGCCGCAAGCTCGCGCTATAGGTAAGTTGATCGGAAGCGTAACCGGCGGGATAGAGCAACAACGTGCTCCAACTCACCACGTACAACTTTTCCGTCGCAGCCATCCCCGCGCTGTACTTCGCTTCATACGATGCGGGCGAAGCGTAGTCGAGGTCCGCGGTGACTTCGTTCTCGCCCGCCGGAACCTCCACATGAAACGTATAACCGTCGAGCAGGTCGCGCCGCCATGGCAGCGTCTTTCCGCTCGCCGTAAACTTCAGGCCCGTCAAATCCGTGATCGGCCCGGTCGGCCCGTGTTCGCCGGGAATCCATTTCGGATAGTAGAGCGTCAGCGTTCCCGGCTTGACCGGAATCCGCAATTGCGCATGGAAGATCTTGCGCGGCGCTTCCGACGCGTCCACCGAGAGCGCGACGGTTGGAGCGTTGGCGGCAAAAACCGCCAACGCCGACAACAGAATAATGGCGAGACAACAAAATTTTCTTGCTGCAAAATGTGAACTCATTCTTTCCTCCGGATTGCTTGAACGCTCCACAACGATGCCAATAAGCTAGTAGGTAAATATAGCAGCCTGCCGGGCCAGTTTGCCGGCGGACAAGCGGCCGTAACCTGCTTCCCATACACTCGCGAGGATGACGGCTCTATTTTTATGCCTGTTTCATAAATACCGTAGACTTGCATCCGCACCGGGGAGATCTAGCAACTCTTGCGCCAGTGCCTTCGCATCGGTAGGATTTTCCCCGTGCTCCTCTGTGTCCCCTGTGGTTCAAGGTCTTGACTTATGCAGCAACTCCCTAAGCGCACATTGGGCTACACTCCCGCTGAAAACGTCATAATTAATATTGGACGCGCCAGACATAACAATGTCATCGCCCGTATCATCCAAAGCGGTCCCCGCCTGTTATCATCTTCGCGTGCCCGTTCGCGGAAAATTCATCACCTTTGAAGGCCTCGATGGCAGCGGCAAGAGCACGCAAGTCGAGAAGCTGGCGCGTTCTCTGCGCGCCCACGGCCTCTCCGTCACCGTCACGCGCGAGCCGGGAGGCACCGCCGCCGGCGAAAAGGTCCGCGAAGTGCTTCTGCACTCCGCCACCTCGGGACTTTCTCCGCTCACCGAAATGGCGCTCATGTTCGCTTCCCGCGCCCAGCACATTCACGAAGTCATTCTGCCCGCGCTCGCCGAAGGCCGCATCGTGCTCTGCGATCGCTTTACCGATTCCACCGAGGCTTACCAGGGCGGAGGCCGCAAGCTGGGCTCGAAACCGGTCCTCGAATTGCACAAAATTCTTTGCGGCAATCTGCGCCCCGATCTGACCATCTTGCTCGATCACGAAGTGGCTTTCAGCGTTGAGCGCGCCCGCCGCCGCAATCGTATGCAAAAAACCAGGCGCTCGGAAAAAGAGCCGGGGGAAAATCCGGGGAATAATAAAGACGAGAACCGTTTTGAGCGGGAAAACCAGGCGTTTTTCACGCGCGTCCGCCACGCCTACCTGACCATCGCCGCCCGCGAGCCCGGGCGAGTGCAAGTCGTGAACGCTCGCGGCTCGCCCAGCGAGACCCATGCGGCGATCATGGAGTTGGTGCGGAAGAAACTGAAAATCTAGTTCACCACGGAGACACGGAGAAAAGCAATTGATGATTTGTGATTTCTAACTTCCAATTTTGATGTAGGGGCACGTTGAATTTCAAATTCAACGGCAACAATTTTCCGGTTTTTCTCCGTGCCTCCATGTCTCCGTGGTGAAAAATCCCTATGCCCTTTTCCGATTTTGCCGGCAACCCGGAAACCATCCACCGCTTGCGCGAGATGCTGGCGCGCGAGCGATTTCCGCACGCCGTCATTCTTTCCGGCGCGCAGGGATCGGGCAAATACACACTGGCCCTGATGCTGGCCCGCGCCATGAACTGCCTGGAGCGGCCGGGCGTTGGAAGTGGCGACGGCTTGCCCGATTTCTGCGGCCACTGCTCGAACTGCACGCGCATCGCGCAATCCGAAGACCTCGACGCGCGCTTCGCCGAGGCCGTCGAGGCCCGCGAAAATATGCGCGAGACCGACAAAAAAGAAACTCGCCTCTTCGTCCAGACCCATCCCGATGTACTGATCGTTCCGCCCGATCCGCCGCAACTGATGATCAAGGTCGACCAGGTCCGCCACGTCATTGAGACCATCTACTATCGCCCCGGCGAAGCCCGCGAACGCGTTTACATCTTCACCAGTTCGGCCTTCATGAAAGAGGCGGCCAACTCGCTGCTCAAAGTTTTGGAAGAGCCGCCCGCGTTCGCCAGCATTTTTCTGCTCACCGAAAACGCGGGCGAATTGTTGCCCACCATCCGCTCCCGCTCCATGACTTTCAACCTGGGCGCGCTCGCTTTCGCGGAGATCGAAGGCCGTCTCGCCGCGCTTCGTCCCGCTTGGGATCCCCGGCAGCGCGCGCTGGTTGCCCGCCTCAGCGAAGGCGCCATCGGACGCGCCTTGTCCTTCGATCTCGAAGGCTACATTGCCGCGCGCAACCACGCCCTCATCATGCTGCGCTCCGCGCTCGGCGGCTACGACGGCGGCCAAGAAAGCGACCACACCGAGCTCTTCAAAGTCACCGAGACCTACCGCGCCGGCGCCGAAGGCCGCGAGAAAATCGACAACCTGCTTCGCACTTTCTACTCGCTCCTCGAAGATCTGATGTTCCTGCAATCCGGCGCCGAACAACTGGTCCACAATACGGATATTCTCGGCGAACTTAAAAAAATGTCCGCGTCCGCCGACTTCGCCTGGCTGCAGCGCGCCGCCGAAGGTCTCGGCGAAGTCGAACGCGGCCTGCGCCGCAACCTGTTGCGCTCGCTCTCGCTCGACGCCTTCGCCACCGCGCTCGAACGCGTTCCGTAGGCTGATGCACCCGGTCACCGCGTTAATATTGTCATCCCCTGCCTGCTGTGATAACGTTAGCCTCAGTTCACACCTCTGGACCCACAAGCACAGACTCAAGTGTTGTGGCATTTTCTGCCCGCCCAGCGCGCAGGTGGTGAGATTTGCAGGTGGCAATTTGAAAGATACGCTCGATTCCATACCAGCCGAACCCTCCGTCGATCCGGAAAGCTTCGCGAACCGCAAGCTGATCCGCCCGTCCCTCAACCGCGCCGAACCGGCCCCCAATGGCCACGGCCCCAACCACGCGCCCGCCGAACACAGAGACAGAGATCGAGACCACCGGGACAGGGACAAAGACCGCCCCCGTTCCGGCGCTCCCGTCCGAAAGTCCGCGCCCACCGAGCAGACCAACGCCGAGAATTTTTATTATCAGAAGCAGATGCAGACCAAGACTCCCATGGTCGTCGTCTTGCGCGACGGCGAGGAAGTCCACGGCTATATCGAGTGGTACGACAAGAACTGCATCAAGCTGAACCGCGCTGGCGCCGCCAATCTGATGATCTACAAGCCCGCCATCAAGTACATGTTCAAGGAAGGCGAGAACGGGAAGAAGTAAGCTGCGCTGACCAACACGTTTTTCAGTACGGGTTTCTGCACTTCACTTCACGGCTTTCTCTACGTTCTCCAATCTCACCGCCGTGTCGCCAAAGCCAGGCGACAGCTTTAGCACAACTCGATACGCGTCGGCAGCGGCTGCGAGCCGTCCCTCATCTTCCAGCACTCGCCCTTGCCAGTAGAAAGCCAGCGGCGAAGGCGCGACCTGCGTGGCCCGCGCAAAATCCTGCAAAGCGGCATCGAGCCTGCCCTCTTCGCGCTCGATCGTGCCCCGGCCAATCAAGCTATTCTGCTCCAATGGATTCACCGCAAGGGCTGCGGTGAACTCCGCTACCGCCTCGTCCCGCCGCCCCAGTTGGTTGAGCAGCACGCCCAGATTGTTGAGCGTCTGCGCGGCTTCGCGCTCGTCCGATGGATGCTTGAGCGCGATTTGATATTCCCGCAGCGCCCGCTCCAGTTCGCCCCGCCGGTGCAGCAGCGTGCCCAAGTCATAGTGCGCGGCCGAGAGTGTGGGCATGATCTGAATCGCGCGCTCCAAGTGCTTTTCAGCCAGATCCGGACGGCCCACATCCATCAACGCCGCTCCCAGAGTCTCCTCCGCCACCGGATTTGCTCCGGTCACTTCAATCGCGTGCGTAAACAAGATGACACTGTCCCGCCAATATCCAATCTGGCTGTACGCCATTGCGGAATACCCCAGCAACACAGCCGCCGCAATCGCAATCTGTGCCGTCCGGCTCAGCGAAATCCGCGCCGCGCCTTCCGCAGCCAGCCAGACGCCCACAACGAATAGTCCGATGAACGGAATGTAAGCAAATCGGTCGGCCAGCGCATGAGCGCCCACCTGCACGATCCCGATCATGGGAAACATCGCTCCCATAAACCAGAGCCATCCCACCACCAGGTAGGGGCGCTCGCGCCACTGCCAAATCGCAATCGCCGTTGCCACGACCAGAACCAACACCGCCGCCACCACTTGCCAGGCCGGAAACAAGACCGTCGGGTGCGGATAAAGCACGGCCAGCTTCGACGGCCAAACGGCCATGCCCACGTAGCGCACATAAGAAGTCAGCGCGGTTTCGATTCGGTTGCCCAGGCTGAACTCTGAAGATGTGCGCAGCGCATGAGCCGACCGCTCGGCGATCACCGTCACCACGGCGCTGGCCGCCGACAGCATAAACAGTGGCGCTTTTTCCAGCGCCAGCCAGAGGACCGAAAAGCGCGGCGAGCTTTTATGCACTTGTGCGTGTTCTGGCGCCGCGCCCGTTGCCGCGCCCAGTTCCAGTTGCCCGGCATAGCGGCCGAGCGGCCAGTAATCCCACAGCAAAAGCAGGAACGGAAACGTGATCGCCTGCGGCTTGCTCATCAGCGCCAGCAGATACAAAAGAAAAACCACGCCATAGCGCCGTAGTTTCGGCTGCCGCGCATACCATCCGTAAGCCAGCAGCGCCAGCAGAAAGAAAAACATGCTGAGCACATTCTTCCGTTCCGCGGCCCACGCCACCGATTCGACATTCACGGGATGGACCGCAAACAGCGCTGCCACCATCAGGCTCCGCCGTATGGCCCCGGTCGCGCTCCACAGCAGCCAGAACAGGATCGCCGCATTCATCGCGTGCAGCAACGCGCTCACGAAATGATGCCCCCCGGCACGCAAGCCGAACCATTCGCAATCCAGCGCATGAGAAAGCCACGTCAGCGGCCCCCAATTCCCCTCGTCGAACGTGGTGAACGACCATTTCACCGTGTTCCACGTCAGTCCAGCCCGCACGTGAGCATTGCCGACGATGTAAGTGTCGTCGTCGAAATTGGTGAACCCATTGCGTGTGACCGGAATGTAGAGCACGAGTGTGCTAAGGAAGAGCAAGAGTCCGATGAGAGGTACGGCGGTCCGACGTTTCGCCACCATTATTTTCTAGCAGGCCGGGGTGGGATGGGGATAGTCTTCAACTAGTGTCCGGCCTGGTTTGCCACTGAGATGGATACACGCCGAAAGAACCGTCCACGCCAGCAACACATCGTGCCCCAGATGCACTTGTCTTGCTTTGCGAATGCGAACAACCAAGTCTGTGTTTATCAAAAAGGCAAGAATCCCCGCTGGACTTCTGTGGTGAAAACTGCCGTCGAGCGCGATTTCCACGAGTTTTCTATCGGGGATAGAAAATCGGACTTCCAATTTGAAGATACCCTTGCCAATATAGAAAACCGGGCAGCACAAGTCAGGCAAAAGCTGATCAAACACGTCGCTGCGTCACAAGATGACATTGCTATGTGGGCATTGTTTGTGGCCAGCACATTTCTCAGGACACGCAAGGTTCGAAAAGACGTGAGCTTGAGGCTGGGTACGAAAGTCGCAATGGAATTTCGATCCCACGAAAATCTACTTGAGATTCAACATCAGTTTCTTAAGCGCGGTACGATTGTGCCGTTTGCTGAAATCGAAAATCGGGTCGGCAGACAGCTTGATGTTATTCTTGCTTCCCCCGCCTTCCTACATCTATCAGGATTCCACACCAACGTGCCAAGCCTGGCACATTCGATTTGCCAAAAAGTCTGGCACATTTTGGAGGCGGGAGATCCCGGTTCATTTCTAACGTCCGATTGTCCAGTCACTACTGCCCAAATAAGGGAACGGCAGTTGTACTTGGGTTATGGCTTTGATCTCCCCTCCACGACCGTCTTTTTCGCTATTGATACAAAGCACCTTTTCATCGCTGCACCCCCTCAGAGCATGTGGGCTGCGATACTAAATCCATTGGATGTCAACTTGATTAACCTCATGACGATTCAGTACGCGGATCGTGAGGTATACGCAAATGAGGAATCCGAGGATATCCAGCGAAGCGTACAAGAAAACATCAATCAGGTAGTCTTTGGGGAGCACGCCTACATTCCCAAGCGAGATCTCGCGCAGCAATAAGCTCACCAAAATCCTACTATGGCGGCAAATTTAACCTCTAGCGCTGCGCACCCTCTATAGCTTCGGTAGCACGATTCCCTTCTGCGCCTGGTACTTTCCCTTGCGGTCCTTGTAGCTGGTCTCGCAAACTTCGTCTGACTGGAAGAAGAGGATCTGGCACAGCCCTTCATTGGCGTAGATCTTCGCCGGCAGTGGCGTGGTGTTCGAGATCTCGAGCGTGACAAAGCCTCCCCACTCCGGCTCGAACGGCGTCACGTTCACGATGATCCCGCAGCGCGCGTAGGTCGACTTGCCCACGCAAATCGTCGGCACATAGCGCGGAATCTTGAAATGCTCGACCGACCGCGCCAGCGCAAACGAATTCGGCGGGATGAGGGCAACATCGGCGGTCACGGTCACGAACGACCGTTCGTCGAAGTGCTTGGGATCGACAATCGTGCTGTTGACGTTGGTGAAAATCTTGAACTCGTCCGACACGCGCAAGTCGTATCCGTAGCTCGACACGCCGTAGGAAATCACTCCCGTGCTTACCTGCTTTTCCGAGTACGGATTAATCATGTCGTGCTCTTGCGCCATGCGTCAAATCCAGCGATCGCTTTTGATCATGGAACTCCTTGGAATTTGTAATGGGTAATTTGCAATTGGCAATTTTGCGCTGAGATTGAATGCCGGAACAGTAGGGTTTCAATCGCAAATTACAAATCGCCAATTGCAAATTTCTCTCGGCTGGCGCTGTCATCTTACGAGACAACAGCCCCAGTTGACAATCTCTCCTATCTCCCTTAGCATCAATAACTTGAGGAACACCAATCCGCGGAAGACGGGAGCTGCCCGTGATTAAGCTCGATATCATCAACGAAGTCGTCAATCGCACCGGCATCACCAAAACCAAGGCGGAGCTTGCCGTCGAGACCGTCTTCGAGAGCATGAAGAAGGCGTTGACCACCGGCGACCGCATTGAACTGCGCGGCTTCGGCGTCTTCAACGTGCGTCCGCGCAAGACCGGCATCGGACGCAATCCGCGCACCGGCGCCGAAGTTTCCATTCCGCCCGGCAAGGCCGTCCGCTTCAAGCCCGGCAAGGAACTCCAGTCGATCGACTAGAACGTGTTTCATAAATCGTTTTTGGGTAGGGCACGGCTTCACAGCTTGCGGAAAAAGTCGATTTTGCTCTTGATTTTGGGTGGCGCAGCGCTTCAGCGCTGCGGTAAGTGCATTATTATGACTGCGGCTTTAGCCGCTGAGGTCGCGGTTTTTGCTTGGAAACGACTTTTTCCGCCTGGAGCGTGCCTGCGTGGAAGACGTGTCTTGTACCCTCGGAAGCACAGCGAAGAATTTGTAATTTGTGATTGGCACCCCTGCTCATACGGGATCCCGGTCTCAGCGCAAAATTACAAATTACAAATTTCAAATTGCAAATTACCGTATGTCCGATCCCACATCCCCGTTTCCGGCCACCCTCAACTGGGAACAGCAGCCCCAGCCCCCACTCCAACCCAAAGCCTGGGTCATCCCGCCGCCGCGCCCGCGCTGGTGGCTGCATCTCCTGCTTCTGGCTGCGACCTTCCTGAGCACACTCGTCGTGGGCGCGCGCATCTACGCCAATTTCGCGGCCCGCCAACCGGCCTTCTCCTTCAACGACGACAGCATTTCTTTTTTCCCAGTGGAATGGATGTGGCAAGCTCCCGCAAGACTGATGCACGGCCTCTCCTTCTCGTTCACGCTGATGTTCATCCTGCTCGCGCACGAGATGGGACACTACCTCTACGCCCGCCATTACCGCGTCTATGCGACGCCGCCGTTCTTTATTCCATTCCCCAGCTTGATCGGCACGCTCGGAGCTTTCATTCGCATTAAGGGCCCGATCCCCAATCGCACTGCATTGTTCGATATCGGGATTGCCGGCCCAATTGCAGGCTTCATCCCCTCATGCGCCGCTGTAGCGATGGGACTTTCCTTGTCCCACCCGCAAGTCTTCAGTCACGCGCCACTCGACAATGAACCGGGATTCCCCCTCGCTTTTCATCTTGCCGCCCGCCTGCTGCACCTCAACGCGCCGCTCGCATCGCTGTCCTTGCATCCCATCGCCGTCGCCGGATGGGTGGGAATGTTCGCAACCGCGCTGAATCTATTGCCCGGCGGCCAACTCGATGGCGGCCACATTCTGTTTTCCGTATTTCCGAAATTGCACCGCTGGGTTTCGCTCGCCGTCGTCTTCGCCCTCATCCCGCTTGCCAAACACTGCTGGATCGGCTGGCTGCTGTGGGCCGTCGTGCTGTGGCTCACTTATCAGCATCCGCCGATCCCGAGGCATCCGAAAATTTCTGCTGGACGAAAGTGGCTCGCGGTCTTTGCGATTACAATGCTGGCGCTGGCTTTCACCCCCGCGCCCTTCATGCACAGCTCCGGACGAGAAGTCTGGCCCGGAATCCGCGACGGCAGCCGCGACACTCTGCACGACCTAGGCAACTACGCTCGCTACAAGCTGCATCGCAAATAGTTGTCGTAGTCTTTAATTCGGAGTTACGATTCCGCGTGCGCGGCCGATTCCTAGAACGCTTGTTCCTCTGCTTCGCGATCGCCGTCGCCGTCAACCTAACTGGTTGCGCTCATCGCGCCGTACCAAGCGAAGCAACACCCATCGTCGAGCGAAATTACGTTGACTTGCAACCCGGATGGCGTATCAGGGTGATTACACCGATTCTGAAGTCGGGGAAATTCAAAACGCAACTCCACGAAGTCGCAGGCAGCCATGACCCCCTTGCGCTCACCGCCGGCGACGATTTTCTCGGCTACGAGACTTCCTATTACATCGTGAGTGCTCGTGAAGGAGCCGGAGTTGCCGTTGCCTTCGCGTCTGCGGAACTGAAGAAGGAGGGCAAAACAGTTCGCCAGCCGCATCCCCTGGTAACTTTGTTCGATCTGACGCAGAACGCGCGTTACGTGAGGCTGGTCTTCCTTGTCCGCGTTAGCCAAGCCGATCACGATCAGGTGATTCTCGCCGCCAGCAATCTGGACGATTTGGAGGCCCTCACCCAACGAGTCCAAGCGGACCCCATCGAGAATTGCACGAAATCAGCCGATAGCTATTGCGCTTGGATTCCCGAAGGAATCTCCGTACAGCCCGAAAAGCTGAAATCCGCGCGCAGCAAGAATTGGGTACCCGCCACGTAGTCGGAATTTCATGCCGCGAACGGCCAGCAACCAGAGCATTTCGCGTGGTGGTGTAGAGCGCGACCCTCAGCGGCCATATTCACTACAAATTGCATCGCAAGTAAGTTAGAGCCGTTCACCGGACGGAATGCATGACTGTACATTACGTTTCGTTTGCGGGAGGATAGGCTTGTGATTATCTATCTGGATGAGTCCTATGACTGGCAGGGGATCTATTTTCTCTTGGGCGCGCTTTTCGTACGAGAAGATCACGATGTATTTCTTTCGTCGTTCAACAACATCAAGAGAGAAGAAAAATTCACCAAACCGGATGGATCACTGCGGGAACTTAAATACAGCAAGATCAACCACGACAATCACGAGCGCGCCGCTGTAAAAGCTATCCAAGCATTCAAGGCCCAGAACGCGTATTTCCGCGCAGTCGTAATCCCGCAGGCTTCTTTCGATCTGGCCTTCTACGGAAAAAAATATGAGCCGGAAAACATTAAAAGGGCACGTGCGTATAAGAAATTCGCGGAAATGCTGATTGAGTACAACACGCCCCAATTGGCGGATGGAGTGCTGTTTGCCGATTATCTAAGCCGTTGCAAGGGTGCACTCGGGAAAGGAGATGAGTTTATTGAAGTGATGAAACAACGCTTTCTCTATCCCAGAGATGAAGGGCTAAGCGTCAAATCTAAATTGCGCCACATTTCCGAGGTTCCCTCCGACCACGAAAAATACGCCTTGTTGCAGGTTTGTGATGTGCTCCTTGGCTCGACCCTCAACGGAGTTCTCAAAATTCCCAAAGGCCCGAGGATGGCGCGCAAGAACGCGGTCACCGTCAAAATGAAAGAGATATTGGAGTTCCCGACGTTTGACAAATCCTACTGGCAATCCTTGGAAAAACTCTACATCCGGGAATACCATGAGCGCATCACGATGGAGGATTATTGCAAACGAGCGCACCACAAATACCGGCTCTGGTTCTGGAAACCAAAACAAAAAGCCTAGAAATGCAGTTTCTGGCGATCTCAGTGTGCAAGCACAACCCGAGACCTACGCTGCATTCGAGGCCATAATCATTAGACACAAAAATGTCCCTTCCGGTCAATGAAATAACATGGTTAACTATAATGATATCCGCACCTTGGTGTCAGAACCTCCCAAACCATTCTCCGTCAATACTTTAGATAGAGAATCACCATGCGGCTCGATTGGTGTCAGATGAGTATTTGCCAATAGCCAATAGCCAGAAGCCGCCCCTACATCAGCCACACCGCATCCACATCCACAATCACCTGCGTGCGCGGAATTTTTCGCGCCGCCGCTTCCGCCAGCATCGCCCGCAACAGCGCATTCATCTTCTCGCGGCTCGGCGACTTCAAAATAAAGTGATAGCGGTAATCGCGCTTCAGCCGCGTGATCGGAGCCGCCGCCGGTCCCAGCACGCGAATGCCTTCATGCCGCGTCTTCTCAAACCAGCGCCCGAGTTCGCCCGACCACGTCAGCGCGTCGTCCAACTTCTCGCTGCGAATCAGCACATTCGCAATCGCGCTGTACGGCGGATAGTGCATCCAGGCGCGAAATTGCAGTTCCTTCTCGTAGAACCCGGCAAAATCGTGCCGCGCCGCAAATTGCACCGCGTAGTGGTCCTGAAAATAAGTTTGCAACACAACTTTCCCCGGAGTCTGGCCGCGACCCGCCCGCCCCGCCACTTGCGTCAGCAACTGAAACGTTCTCTCCGCCGCGCGGAAATCCGGCAGCCCCAGCGCCATGTCCGCTCCCACCACGCCCACCAGCGTCACCCCGTGAACGTCGTGCCCCTTCGCGATCATCTGCGTCCCCACCAGCATGTCGAGCGCGCCCTCGTTCAGCGCGTTCAGCGCCAGCTCGAAATCTTCCCGCCCGCGCACCGTGTCGCGGTCCAGCCGTCCGATCCGCGCCGTCGGAAACATCCCGTGCAGCAGCTCTTCCAGCTTCTCCGATCCCGTTCCGACAAAATAAACGTACTCGCTGCCGCAGTGCGCGCACTTCTCGGGAATGTGCGCCACATGCCCGCAATAATGGCATTCCATCTTGCGCTCGCGTTTGTGGTGCGTCATCGACACCGCACAATTTTTGCATTGCAAAGTTTTCCCGCACGCGCGGCACAACACCACCGGAGAATACCCGCGCCGGTTCAGCAGCACCATGACCTGCTCTTTTTTCTCCAGCCGCTCGCGAATTTCCTCCGCCAACTTCCGCGAGATCGCCTGCTCCTTGCCCGTCTCCTGAAACTCCTGCCGCATATCGACAATCTCAACTTCCGGCAGCGGACGCATCTCCACCCGGTCCGGCAACTCCACCAGCGCATACTTATTTTTCTTCGCGTTGTAATACGATTCCAGCGAAGGCGTCGCCGATCCCATCACCACCGCCGCTCCCGCCATTTTCGCCCGCATCACTGCCACATCGCGCGCGTGATACCGCGGCGTCTCTTCTTGCTTGTAAGACGAATCCTGCTCCTCATCCACAATGACGAGCGCCAAATCGCCGACCGGCGCGAAAACCGCCGACCGCGTTCCCGCCACCACTCGCGCCTCGCCGCGTCGTATGCGGTGCCACTGCTCCGCCCGCTCCGCATCCGACAACCCCGAATGCAAAATCGCAACTTCATCGCCGAACACTTGATGCAAATCCGCCGCCACCGCCGGCGTCAGCCCAATTTCCGGAACGAGTAGGATCGACGACCGCCCCTGCTCCAGCACCTCGCGCATGCAGGCGAGGTACACCGCCGTCTTCCCAGATCCGGTGATGCCGTGCAGCAGCAGGCCGCCGAATTTGCGGGCGGCCACGCCCTCGCCAATCTTCACCAGCGCTTCTTTCTGCGCCGCGCTGAACTCGAACTCAAAGAAAGACTGCCGCGGCTTCAGCTTTGAAAGTTTGACCCCGGAATCCGTGAAATCCTGCGCTTCATCCACCAGCTCAACCAACCCGCGCCGCACCAGCGTGCCCAAGGTAGTGCGCGGCACATCCAATCCGCGCAGAGCCTCGACGGCCACCCTGCCGCCCGCAGCCGCCAGCGTCTCAATCAGCGTGCGTTGATTCTCATTAAGCTTCTTACCGGACCGAGTGTGGGGACGGGCGCCCTCGCCCGTCCAAGCCGAGCGCAGCTCGGCAGCCTCCGCACCTATCAGCACCGCCACCTTCACCACCCGCGCCGCATCCCGCGCCGCCGACACATCCTCGCGCGCAACCCACTTCTTCCGCACCATGCCCGCCAGTAGCGCCTTCGCCCCGCGCGCCGCCCCGCGCAAACTTTCCTCGCGCACGCTCTCCCGCTCCGCCAGATAATCGAGCACGCGAAATTCCACCAACTGCTGCTCGGGCGTTCGCTTCGACCGTGCCGGAGACCCCGACACACCCGCCAAATGCAGCGCCATCCGCCCTTCATCGGTAATGCGGTACGCGACCGATCGCTTAAACTCCGCCGCCAGCGGCAGCATGGCGCGAAACACTTCGCCCACCGGCGCCAGATAGTAGCTCGCAATCCACTTCCCAAGTCTCAGCAGTTGTTCATCGAGGACCGGCGAGAGGTCGAGCGCCTCAATCACCTTTTTGATCTTGATTGGAGAAGCCTTGCTTTTCGCAGCCTTGTCTTGCGTATCTTTGTCTTGTGCAGACTTACCATGCGACGCCTTGTCTAGCGGAGTTTTGCTTTGCTTAGATTTGCTTTGCGTAAAAAGTGGTTCATAATCCGGGGTTGGGAAGGGCACGGCTTCAGCCGTGCCGTCAAGCGCCAATAATAATGCGGGCTTTAGCCCCTGAGAGCCACCCCTTTCTTCGCCAGAAATATTTGCGAGACCAGTTCCAGTCTGCGGCGGACGATCATGCAGCTCCACCACAACGCCCGACAACCGATGCTGCCGGAACGGCACCAGCACCCGCCCGCCCACCACCGGCTCCATCCCCGGAGGAATGGCGTATGTGAACGCCATGTCCAGCGGCACGGCCAGCGCGACATCGCAGTAGAGGGGCATTGTGTGAGATTAGGGCAGTTATCGAGTTGCCGTAGAGGGAACCATGAACGGGTAGGGCACGGCTTCAGCCGTGCCGCCATGGGCTGTAGCTGTCTCCGGCTTTAGCCGCTGAGGGTACGCACTCTACAACATCGCGAATACCGCGCTAATGAATCCTATCGCATTTCCGAAGTACACTAGGAAGCGAAGCAACCATGGCCAAATCGAAAAAGGTATTTGCGGTTCACCCCAGAGAAATTCTCAGGACCGAGTTCATGGAGCCCATGGGTGTGAGCGCCTATGCGCTGGCGAAGGCCCTCAATTTTCCCGGCATCTACGAAGTCGTCCGCGGAGACCGCGCCATCAGCGCCGACACCGCCATTCGTCTGGGAAAATACTTCGGCCTGCCCGCACAATTTTGGCTCAATCTTCAGAACGACTACGATTTGAGAATCGCCGAAAGCAGCAGCATCGGCAAAACCATTCGGCCCCGCAAGGTCACCTATCATGCCGCCGTGGCCGGTGCACGCTGATGCGCCTGTCCCTACGCGCTTTCCCGGTCACCGTGCGAAGGTGGTTGCGAAATAACAAGGAAATGAACTTCGTCGCCCGAGTCGTTCCTCATCTGATGCGACGTGCCCGCTGGAATCCAAAGCCCCTCCCCAGTAGTCAGAACAATCCGACAGCCGTCTACTTCCATGGTGGCCTCACCCGCGAGCACGTAGAAAAACTGTTGCGCGTGATGGTGGAAGTGGCGGACCTCCACTGTGCCCGCCGGCATGAGTTCCTGAATCACGCTGAACTGCGAATTCTTGGCCAGGTGCCAGCCATCGCAGTGGTTGCCCCAGATGTAGTGCTCGGCGTTTGATTTGCTGATTGCGCTGATGTCCATAGGGTCCAGAGCCTGCCGGGCTTTGCCCGGCTGGACGGACGAATGCGTCCGTCCCTACGTATTTCCTTTCGGCGCCTTCAGCCCCAGCTCCCGCATTACCATCTGCAAGTCCTTCCACGCCTCGCCCTTCTGCCGCGGATCGCGCAGCAGAAACGCGGGATGATAAGTCACCGCCAGCTTGCATCCATCCCAGTCGGGATCGTTGCTGCGGTCGTTGTTACGAAATCCTGCGGGTTTGAAATCGTAAAAACGCCCGCGCAACTGCATCATCGAAGCGCTCATCGCCAGCAGCGTTTTCGCCGCCACCGCTCCCAGCGCCACGATTACCTTCGGCTTGATCACCGCGATCTGCCGCATCAGAAACGGAGAGCACGTCTCGCATTCCTCGCGCTCCGGCGTGCGATTGCCCGGCGGACGGCACTTCACGATGTTCGCGATATAGACCTGTTTGCGCGCAATCCCCATCGCCTTGATCATGTTGTTGAGCAGTTGCCCGGCGCGCCCCACAAACGGCTCGCCCTGCGCGTCTTCATCCGCGCCCGGCCCCTCGCCCACAAACATCAATTCGGTAGTCGGATCGCCCACGCCAAACACAATCTGCTTTCGTCCCTGCTTGTGCAGCACGCAGCGCTTGCAATCGCCCAGGTCTTCGCGGATGATCTTCAACGCCTTCACCGGATCGCTCACACTCTGCTCGGGCTTCGGCGCGATCGCGTCAAAAATATTCTCGCCACTCTGAATCGCAACCGGCGCTCGAACTCCCGCGGCCTTTCGTGGACTCATCTCTTCTCCCGAATCGAGCTGATTTACCAAAATTGAATCTGCCGAAACCGCAACCTCTGAAACCACATCTCCTAAAGCAACGCTTTCCTCTTCCTCCGCAATCGGCGCTTCCACCGCCCCATCCGGCAGAGGACGCCGGTAGAAGTCGTAGATCCCCATCTCGTTGTAGTAGCGAATGCGCGCCGCCAGCGCGCGTCGGAGTTCAGGGTCAAGAGTGCGGGGCATGGCAGATAAGGATAACAACTTTTTCACCACGGAGACACGGAGGCACGGAGAAAAGCAATCGACAATTTGCGATTTCTAATTTCCAGTTTTCATGTAGGAGCACGTTGAATTTCGAATTCAACAATAATTTACTGGTTTTTCTCCGTGACTCCGTGTCTCCGTGGTAAATGAAATTTTGAAGGAAGATTAGCCGGACGGCCGAAGGCGTCTTTCCCTACGCGGAATTCGTTGTCCGCTTCCGTAGCTTCACGACTTGGTCCAGCACGCGCTGCGCGACTTCCCATTTCGAGGTCTCGGGGACCTCGACCACTTCGCTGTGCGAAATAATCGTGACTGCGTTACGCTCGGAATCGAAACCAATGCCCGCACGCGAAACGTCGTTGACTACGATTGCGTCGAGCGATTTCGACGCCAGCTTCTTCCGCGCGTTTTCGAGAACGTTCTCCGTCTCGGCCGCGAATCCCACAACCACCTGAAAAGTCTTGCGGCGCGCCACTTCCATCAAAATGTCCGTCGTCTGCGCCAGTTCCAGCGTCATCTCGCCCCTGTGCTTGATCTTCTGCCCCGCCACCGCTTTGGGACGGAAGTCCGCCACGGCTGCCGCCTTGATCACCACCGTACTCTGGGGCAGCAATGTCAAAACCGCGGCCAGCATTTCTTCGGCTGTCTCCACTCGCGTCACTTCCGCCGCGTCTGGAGCGGCAATCGCCGTCGGCCCGCTCACCAGCAGCACGCGCGCTCCGCGGCGCAACGCCGCTTCGGCAAGCGCGTACCCCATGCGCCCGCTCGACCGGCTCGTCAAATACCGCACCGGATCGATCTTCTCCCGCGTCGGCCCCGCCGTCACCAGCACGGTTTCGCCCGCCAGATCCTGCGAGGCGCAAAGCGCTTCCATCGCCGCCTCCACAATGGTTTCGTTCGCCGCCAGCCGCCCCGCGCCGGTCATGCCGCAGGCCAGATATCCGCTGCCGGGCTCGACAATGCGAACGCCGCGCTGCCGCAGGATTTCGAGGTTCGCCTGCGTGGCCGCGTGCTTCCACATGTTGACGTTCATCGCCGGAGCCACGACCACCGGAGCGGTGGTCGCGAGATAGAGCGTGCTCAGAAAGTCGTTTGCAATCCCGTGCGCGAATCGCGCCAGCACGTCGGCCGTTGCCGGAGCCACCAGCAGCGCATCGATCGCTTGCGCCAGCGCAATGTGCTCCATAGCCGACTCGACATTCGCCTGCGGTCCGTCGCCGCTGGAGCCCCTGCCGAACATTCCCGTGATTACTTTTTCTCCGGAGAGCGCGGCAAACGTCAGTGGGCGAACGAACTCCTGCGCCGCCTGCGTCATGACGACATGCACGGCAATGTCGCGGTCTTGCAGCAGACGCACGATTTCCGCCGCCTTGTAAGCTGCAATTCCGCCGGTCACGCCCAGAGCGATTTTCATAGAAGGAAGGTGGCGGCCTTTCCGTCGAGATTGAGCCGCGTCTACTGAGTAGATGCTGTCAATTGACGCGAGATGCAGGTCCGCGTGGCCAGCGCAACCCTCTACGCGTCTTCCGCGAACACCTTGTTCAGCGTCTCGCTCGCTTCAACCACCGGCAATTTCGGGACCTCCGGAATCAGCCATTTCACTTTGCCGGCCTTGATTTCATCCTGCGCGATGCGGCAGGGTTTGCGCGATCCGGTATCGATCACCGGCGGCGCGCCGCCTTGCAGTTGCCGTGCCCGCCGCGCCGCCACCAGAATGTAACGGTAATTGCTGTCGAACCCTTCAATCAGCTTCATACATTCTCCCCTAAAACTTCATGTCCCTTTTACTGCCTGCGGAAAGAAGCCAGAATCGGCTGCACCCGCTCCCGCGCTTGTTCCAACCGGCAAACTTGTGCGGCCGCCACTAGCCGCCTTTCCTCGCTGGAAAGCTCGGCTCCGCTCCGCTGCAACCGCACCGACAGTACGATATCCTTCAACTGGTCGGCCGATTGCTCAACCACCTTGTTTACTAAAATGTAGTCGTATTTCGCATAATTCTCAATCTCTCGGCGGGCCGTGTCCAACCGGCGACGGATTACTTCCTCGGAATCCTCTCCGCGGCTCCGCAGCCGCCGTTCCAGAGTCTCCCGGTCCGGTGGAAGAATAAAGATGCTCACCGCCGCCGGAATCTTCTCCTCGATCTGGTCCGCTCCCTGCACGTCGATATCCAGCACCAGGTCGTTGCCTCGCTCTTCGGCCTCGCACAAGAACCGCCGCGCTGTGCCGTAATACTCGCCGCGCACCTTCTCGTCTCCAAAAACTTCCGCGTGCTCGAGAAATTCATCGGCTGCGATCATGGCTTCGAATTCTTCCCGCGAGACGAAGAAATACTCCTTGCCATTCTTTTCGCTGCCGCGCGGCTCCCGCGTCGTGTACGAAATCGAGAAGTCGAGATGGCGGACCATCTTGAACAGTTCATTCACCAGCGTGGATTTACCCGAGCCCGAAGGCGCCGAAATAATATAAACGATGCTCATTCCAGGTTCTGTACCTGCTCCCGCGATTTTTCGATCTCCGATTTCATCAGCAAGCCCATCTCCGTTATCTTCAAGGCTTCGCCCGCCAGGCCCGAAGTCTTCGATAGCAGCGTGTTCGCCTCGCGGTTCATTTCCTGCAGCAGAAAGTCCATCTTCTTGCCCACCTCGCCGCCCTGGTCGACCAATCCGAGAAAATGCTTCACATGCGCGTTCAGCCGCACCAGTTCTTCCTGAATGTCGCTGCGGTCCACCAGCACCGCGACCTCCTGCAGGATCCGTTCCTTGTCCACCTGCGCGCCCAGCAATTCCGCCATGCGCGATTGCAAGCGCTCCGAGTAGCTGCGCAGAATCGTGCTGCGATGCGCTTCCACTCCCGCCGCCGCTTTCTCCAAACTCGCCATCCGAGCGCGCAACTCCAGGCTGACGCTCCGGCCTTCTTCCTCGCGCATCTCATTGAGCCGGGAAAGCGCCTCTTCCACTCGCGCCATCACCGCGTTCTCCAATTCGTCGCCCAATTTCTCGGCCCCAGAATCCATCGCGCCCGGCATCCTCAGCGCCGCGTTCAGATCGGGCTCGCCTTCCACTCCAAATTCATCGGCCGCCGCGCGGAACGCTTCCACGTAGCCGGCAATCAGTTGCCGGTTGAGCGCAACTCCGTTCGTGCCCGAGCGGTCCAGGCTCAGGACCACTTCGACGTGGCCGCGAGCCAGTTTCTCTTTTAGTATCCGGCGTATTTTCATCTCCAGTGCGTCGGTATCGGAGGGCAACCGGAAGTGAAGGTCCAGAAAACGATGGTTGACCGATTTCAGCGAAAGCGCAAACGCCAGTTGAGCGTTGACTTGCCCTCTGACCTGCGCGAATCCCGTCATGGAGCGAAGTGGCATAGATTTTTTCTCAGGACTCTGCCTTGGGCGCCTCCGCTTCGGCAAACTGCAATTCATAAAGCCGCCGGTACGTGCCCAACTTTTGCATCAACTCTTCATGCGCGCCAATGTCGCCAATCGTGCCGTTATCGAGCACCACGATGCGGTCCGCGCGCCGCACCGTCGAGAGCCGGTGCGCGATCACAAACACAGTACGCCCACTCATTAAATTTTGCAGTGCCGCTTGCACCAGCGATTCCGATTCGCTGTCCAGCGCCGACGTCGCTTCATCCAAAATCAAAATCGGCGCGTTCTTCAGGATCGCCCGCGCAATCGCGATGCGCTGCCGCTCGCCGCCCGAAAGCCGCACCCCGCGCTCCCCAATCATGGTGCCGTACCCTTCCGGAAGCGCGGAAATAAATTCATGCGCCCGCGCCGCTTGCGCCGCTTCTTCCACCCGCTTCAGCGGCACATGCGGCTGGCCGTAGGCGATGTTGTTCCTCACCGTATCGTTGAACAGCACGGTGTCCTGCGTGACGATGCCGATCTGCGAGCGCAGCGATTCCAGCGTCACGTTGCGAACATCGTTGTCGTCGATCAGAATGCGCCCGCCGCTCACGTCGAAAAAGCGCGGGATCAAGTGCACCAGCGTGCTCTTGCCCGCCCCGCTCGATCCCACTACCGCCAGCACCTCGCCCGCCTTCACTTCCAGATTGATGTCGTGCAGCACTAGCGGCGAACCTTCGGCGTTCTCATTGGAATTGGAATTGGAATAGGAGAAATTCACGTCCGCGAAACGGATCGCACGCTCAAACTTCCCCATCCGCTTCGCGCCCGGCTTCTCGCGTACTTCGTCTTCCATATCCATGAACCGGAAAATTTCCGACGACGCTCCCACCGCCTGCTGAAAACTATTGTTGAACATCGAGAACTTCCGCACCGGATCGTAGAGCTTGAAGACGGCGAAAATGAACGCGCAGTAAGCGCCTTCCGTTAATAAGTGCTTGTTGATCTGGTCGCGGCCCAGCAGTAGCAACAGCGCAACCGCGATGGAGCCGAGAATTTCCATCAACGGAGAACTGATCGCGAACGCTGCCACCACTCGGAGGTTTGCCCGGAACAACCGTCGCGCGGCGGTGCGGAAGCGTTCGATTTCCCAGTTTTCCATGCTAAACGCTTTCACGATCCGGTTCCCGGTAATGGTTTCATGCAGAATATTCTGGATCTCGGCCAGCTTGTCCTGCCCGCCCCGCGTCGTCGTGCGCACTCGCCGGCCAATTTTTTTCGACGAATATAAAATCGCCGGAAGAAACAGCAGTAATACCCATGCCAGTTTGCCGCCTTGCGAAACCACTACCATGGCCACAAAAATCAAAGTGAAAAACTGTTGCAGAAATTCCGCCAGCACGCTCGACATCGCGTATTGCACTTTCTCGATATCGTTGATGATCGTCGAAAGCAGCGTGCCCGTCGTGTGTTTCGTGAAAAACGCAGCCGAACTCCGCAGAATGGCGTTATACAAATCGTCGCGCAGGTCCGTGATCATGCCAAACCCCGCGTAGTTCACCAGGTAGGTCCCGGCGTAGTCGAAGATCCCCTTCAATACCGTGGCCGCCACCAGCGCAAAGGCGACCACCGTCCATGGATTGTGAAAGTGCGACGGAACCAGTTGTTGGAGGTCAAGAAAGCGTTCGGTGCCAGGTAGCTTGAACAACGGGATGGTCTTGTCCTGGGAACCGGGGTTCAATACGCGATCGACAATCGGGCGGATGAGCAGGAACCGGCTTGCATCCAACAGCCCCACCAGCGCCATCAGCGTTACCGACGCCAGAAACTGCCACCAGTAAGGCAGAACGTAGCGCAACAGGCGGGCGATGGGATGCGGCCTTGCCGGTGTTCCATCGTTCTTCGCGCCCGCCGCTGTCGAGGTTGCCATGCGTGGTAATGCTAATTCTACATGCGATTTCCCGTAGAGATTTTGTGGAAGCGGGGCTATGCCCCGCTGGACGGGGCGGAGCCCCGTCACCACACAGCTTCAGCCGCTCAACTACTTCGGGCTGTCCCGATGCGCGACCTTCACCTTGTATCCCGCTTTCTTCAGCCGCTTGCCCACATCTTCGGCGATCATCACCGAGCGGTGCTGTCCGCCCGTGCATCCAAAGCCAATCGTCAGGTAGCTCTTGCCCTCGTGTATGTAGTGCGGCAGCAGGTAGACCAGCAGTTCCGAGATGCGGTGAATAAATTCCTGCGTCTGCGGAAACGACCGGATGTATTTGGCGACCCGCGGATCCCGTCCCGTCAGTCCGCGAAACTCCGGCACAAAATGCGGATTGGGCAGAAAGCGCACATCGAACACCAGGTCGGCGTCTTCCGGCACGCCGTGCTTATATCCGAAACTCACGCACGACACCAGGATCGTCTGCTGCCCGCCAGACTGCTGCGTGAAGCGGTCGGTCAAGTGCGCCCGCAGTTCGTGAACGTTGAATTTCGTCGTGTCGATGACCAGGTCGGCAATCTTGCGGATCGCCCGCAGATGCCGCCGCTCCGTCCCGAGCGACGCCCGCACCGTCGTGCCCGTCCCCAGCGGATGCGGCCGCCGCGTCTCGCTGAAGCGCCGCAGCAACGCGGCATCGCTCGCTTCCAGATAAATCACCCGCGTCGGGATCGTCCGCTTCACCGTCTTCAGGATCGCCGGCAGCTTCTCCAGTTGCGTTCCCTCGCGCACATCCACCACCAGCGCCGTGCGCGGAATTTCTCCCGACTGCAGCGCCAGTTCGGCAAAACGCGGAATCAGTTCCACCGGCAGATTGTCCACGCAGTAGTAGCCGAGATCTTCGAACGCCTTCAGCGCCGAAGCCTTCCCCGACCCGCTCATGCCGGTGATGACGACCAGTTCCGCATGGGCGTGCGGCTCCCCCATACGCCCGCGAACTTTTCCCGCCGCATGCTTTCCCGCCGCGGCCGTGACCTTCTTGATTTTGCTCTGCCATGGCATGACGAAATCTTAGCATTTCAGCGGGGTGAGAGCCGGGATGGGAATGAATTAGGGAACCTCTGATCAAGTTCGTTTCCAAGGTATTGGGAAGGGCACGGCTTCAGCCGTGCCGTTAGGACCTGCTAAACATGCGGCTTTAGCCGCTGGGGGGCCGCGCTTTCAAAGCATCGCGCATCCTCTTCGGGGACTTATTCAGAGGTTCCTTAGCGGGATGTGGGCCTGATGCGGGATTCCGCGAGTTTCGCGACACTGGCTGGTGAATGGTGGGCGCAGTAGGATTCGAACCTACGACTTCCACCGTGTGAGGATGGCACTCTACCGCTGAGTTATGCGCCCTACTGAAATGCCTGCGGTTTTTTTATTGTAGCAAATCGCCCCCGCCCTTTCGGCATCCGCCTCGCCTCTTGACCGCTTTCCCCGCTCCCGGTAGCCTCTTTTCATCGACTTTTCATGGCCGCTTCCGAAATTCCCGGCGCCCGATCCGTAACCGATTCACGGGAAAACACTTCCGCTCGCCTTCCCGCGCCTGAGCCCGCGCAACTTCCCCCCGCGGACGGGGTTTCTACTGGTGTGAGTAGTGTCGCCATCGATCGCGGACTGCTAAACGGCGGAATACCGAGTGTCCGAACACCGAGTGTCGGAATACTGAGTGGCGGAACAATCGACCGCGGGCTGCCGAACTTTGCGGGAGCGCCCGCCGCCGCAGCCAATTCCGCCGACGCCGACGCCGACCTTGACGCCATGCTGCGCGTAAAGACGGGCGATGAATCCGCCTTCGCTTATCTCGTGCGGAAATATCGCCGTCCCATGGTCGGCTATATGTATCGCTTGTGCCACAACCCGTCGACTGCCGAAGAGCTGGCGCAAGAAGTGTTTCTGCGTGTCTACCGTGCGCGCGCCAGTTACGAGCCGAGCGCGAAGTTCACGACCTGGCTCTATCGCATCGCAACCAACCTGGCCGTCAACTACGCGCGCGATACGCGCTACGAGCGTCCGGAAAATACCCTGCGCCTCGACGAGCCGGATCAGGAAACGGGCACGGCTCCCGACCTGGCCGACGACTCGCCCAGCGCCGAAGAACGGATACTAAAGCGGGAGCGGCTGGCGGCCATCCGCGGCAAAGTAAACGCGCTGCCCGAACGCCAGCGCTTGGCCGTCGTCATGCACAAGTTTCAGCAGATGGATTACCGCGAGATCGCCGGCGTGCTGAAGCTGAGCGAGTCCGCCACCAAGTCGTTGCTGTTCCGCGCCTACGAAACGTTGCGCGAGCAGCTAAGAGAGTTTGTTCCGGGGAAGTAAGGGAAGTTGAGGATAGCTGTATGAAGTGCCACGAAATTCGCGAACTGTTGCCGGACATAATAAATTCCGCTGGCATCGCCGGTTCGACGCCGGAGACGCCGCAGACGCAGACGGAGGTCGAGAATCACATCGCATCCTGTGCCGCCTGTGCCGCCCATCTGCGCGAGTTGCGGGAAACCATGGCGCTGCTCGATGAATGGCAAGCGCCCGAGCCGTCGCCGTATTTCGACGCGCGCGTGCGAGCGCGTTTATCCGAAGAAAGACGCGAAGAAAGACGCAAAGAAATGGCGCGCCCGGCGGCCGAATGGTTGAGCTGGCTGAGCTGGCTGCAACGTCCGGCGTGGGCCATGTCGCTTGCGGCTGTATTGTTTGCCGGAGCGTTGGCGGTTGGCATTGGCGGCAAGTCGTATTTTTATCAGACCGAAGCCATCGCAACCACTCCTCCATCTCTCGGTCTGCCGGTCGAGCCGGGGACTGCCGTCGGCGATTTGCAGGCGCTGGACAGGAACGACGATTTGTACGCCGATTTCGATATGCTCGACGAACTGCAAGTGCAGGACGACGTGACCGCGAATCCGTAAGCGTGAATTTCCTGTAGAGACGCGGCTTGCCGCGTCTCTCGCGGCGGAGACGGGACAAGCCCTGTCTCTACAGGCTAAAGATGTTGCGAGGTTAGTGCCATGACCGCATGATGATTACTACGCGGAAAACGAGTAGCGCCGGCATCTTGCCGGCTGTCCCGAGGGCGTCTCGCCCTCGGCACGGCGGGCGAGGACGCCCGCCGAACAGCCGCCGGGACGGCGGCGCTACACTCGGCGGTCAAGCGGTACAAATCATGCGGTCATAGTACTAGTTGTAAGTTAGCGGAGACTGACGAAGAGGCCAAGGCATGTTGGGCCGGGCACAAATTGCGGGCTGTCTGACGGCGCTTCTGCTGCTGACGCCGTCGTTCGTCCAAACCTCGTTCGCCCAAAGCAGGTATTCGCCGCCGCCATCTTCACAGCAACAGCATCCGCCGTCGCAAGCTGCGGATGGACAATGGCACCGCTTTCAGAAAGAAAGCAGTTCTAACGCCAGCCGCCCCAAAGAAGCGTATCCGCCGCAGAACCGTCCTCCGCAGAACCAGCCCGGCCACGCCGGAAACTGGCTCCGCCGCTACAAAGACATGACGCCCGCCGAGCAGCGCCGCGCACTCGAAAACGATGCGCAGTTCCGCAAGCTTCCGCCACAACAGCAAGCCCGTTTGCGAAACCGGTTGCAGCATTTTTCCAGCCTGTCTCCGGAGCGGCAGGAACGCGTGCTCAACCGCATGGAAACCTGGGAGCACCTGACTCCCGACCAGAAGCGCGAGGCGCGCCTGCTTTTTCAGCAATTCAAGCAGTTGCCGCCAGAGCGCCGCCAGGCCGTCAATCGGGCGATCCGCGACATGCGCAACCTGACGCCGGAACAGCGCGACCAGCTCATCAACTCGGAGCCGTACAGCCGCGCATTCTCCTTGCAGGAACGCGTCTTGCTCGATGGAGCGGCCCACCTCCCGCTAGCTCCCGGCGACGGCCTGCAAACCGAACCGCCCGAATAATAACGCGGGAAGAATCCGGAAAATTTGATTTTGTGGGGGCGGGCTTTGTCCTAAAAGCGCTGACCTGAAACTCTCTGGCGGGCTTCTCCGATGGATCAACCGCATATTGGCCTAAGGGCCAGACGCCAGTATCAAGTCGCCCCTGCGGGTACCGGGGACAATCTTCCATCCTGACTTCAATTCCAATGTCCATCCATCTCCCTTGAGACTACTGCCCGTACTCGCGGAGGGCACAACAACAATCACGGCGCTCCAATCGGGCTTCATGAGCGCTCCGTTCTTTGCGTCGAGGATGCCCCAGTCGTCAGAGATGCGTAGATTCGGGTAGACCATCCCGGCATCTCCCAGCGGTTGTAGATTTCGTGGGTCGAACTGTACGTGCATATGCCGAAATTGAAGCGTGAGCACCGGGCCATCGACGAATCTTGCTCGGTAGCCGGCAACAAGCTGCTGTCGTTTAGTCTCCCTTTCCACCTCCGCAGCGCGAAGTGTCGCGCCATCGTACTGCGGTGCTCGCTGTTCCGCAGCTCGCTTCAGATTTGTGGGAAGAGCTATGTTGAGAGCATTCCGAAGCAGAGCGTCGAAACCCTGGCCCGCTCTCAACTGATCGTGCCACCCCGGCAAGTACCGGTCGAGTAGTAAGCCATAGCCAGGGCCTGTAGCGTAGGCAAAGGATCGAACAAACGTGTTGTCGTCTCTATGGCTGGAAAGATCGTAGAGGGCAGCCTTGATTTGCTCTTTGGGGGTGGGATTTCCCACACGAACGCCTGTGTATTCAGCCAGACCTTCGTTCAGCTCAAGCGCTTGCTCCTGCGCTTCCGCGCTGGGAAACAGCCGGTAGCGTTCGGCGCGAAAGAGAACTGCGTCAGCTACCGCCTTCTTCCGCTCCTCATTGGTGCTCGCCTGAAGAGCACGCGAGAGAGCGCGCCACTCCAGTTGCAGGTAGTATCGCCCATCGACCGTATCAAGTTGTGCATTCTCTCCACCTTCGACCTTTGGAAGTTTGAGTTGGTCCTGAATGCGGTGAAAGAGTTCGTGCGAAATAAGAGTCCCCCGCTGTCGCACGTCATCGGGGAGGGGCCACAACATCTGCGTCCAGTGAACACCGGACCATTCGACCGCGGTATTCGCGATGTTCTGGTCCGTAGGCAAGAGGCCAATAAAAACGCCACCATCGGCCTTCAATAACCCCTTTGCATCCGCCTGATTTGCAACAATGCTCCGGCTTTGGGGATCCACAAACATGATCGGCCCACAGAGTGAGACGCCCCACACCTGTCCGTGATCAGCCTGGCAAAGCGACTGAGCTTCCGAGAAATACGTTCGCGCGGTTTCGATTGGAATCGGCTGATGATTCTGCGCCGAAGTAGCAAGGGGAATTGTGGATAACAACGCCGTAGCAACGTGCAGGCATCTCATAAGATTCAGTCTCGCGATTTGAAAAGCCGCTCTCTACCGCCGGATCAGCGCCATTACCCAGCCCGCGAGAAATACTCCGCCGACGAACAGGGCGAAGCAGTAGAGGCCGTACTTGACCTGCTCCATCGTCGAGTTACGCTGCGTGATGCCGAAGACGATCGAGGCAAACAGCGCAAACACCACCGCGGCCGAGAAGTGAGATAGGTTGATGGTCACGGTTTCTTCCCCAGCGCAATGTGGTGCGCGTCGGCCGCCGCGATGAAGTTCAGCAGGCCGGCCACGATCAGAAACGTCTTGCCATAATCCGCCGCGGCGGTCGCGGCCATCACGTTGCCCCAATCCATGATGCGCGCCAGAAAATAAAGCGCGCCCGCGCCCACGTCGCCGACAAAGCCGAGGATGTCGAGAATATCTCCGCCATTCGGCTGGTAGATCCGCCCGTGCATGCCGAGGCCAATCGCGAACATCGCGGCCACCGACACGAACAGCAGAATGCCGCGCACGTAGCGCTTCAGCAGGATGTGTCCGGCGCCCGGAACCAGCCAGCCCACAATCGGCGCGACCACCGCCATCGCCGTGAGCGGATACTCCGGCCCGGCCGGTGTGGTTTTAGATTTACCTGCCGTCGGCTTGGCCATTCAGATGGTCACAATCTCTCGTTGGATTTTACCTGTGGCCTCGGCGCTTCCGGGCCGCACCAGCACATTCAGTTCCGAGCGCACGCCGAATTCGGGCAGGTAGATTCCGGGCTCGATCGAGAAACAAGTGTTGGGCAGAATGCGGCGCTCGTCGTGGATTTCCAAATCGTCCATGTTGGCGCCGTTGGCATGGACCTCGGTGGCAATCGAGTGCCCGGTGCGATGGATGAAGTAGTCGCCGTATTTCGCCTGCTTGATGTGGTCGCGCACCGCGCGGTCCACTTCCCATCCTGCGATGGGCTTTCCGGCGGAGACCGCATCCTGCACCGTCTTTACGCCGATATCGCGCGCTCCGCTCACAATCTTGAAAATTTCGCGCTGCCGGTCCGACGGGGCCGGGCCCACAAATCCCATCCATGTAATGTCGTAATAAACCGCGCCCGGCGTGTTCTTTTTCGCCCACACATCGAGCAGAACGAGATCGCCCTCGCGAATCGGCGCCGGACGGCTGGCACTCGGCTCGTAGTGCGGGTTGCCGCTGTGGGCGTTCACGGCCACGATGGGCGGATCGTCCGTCACCAGGTTCTCGCGCTGGAAGGCTTCCATGAAAAATTGCTGGATTTCATGCTCGCGTGTGCCGCCGCTGCGCACCCGCCGCCCAATTTCCTTGAACGCCTCGGCCGTGATCGCGTCGATGGCATCGCGCGCCGCGAAGTGCGACTGGATCTGCTCCTCCGTCAGCGTCGCTTCAAACTGTGCGATCAGGTCGGCCGCGCTGATAATGTTCTTGCCCAACCCGCGGATCATGTCCGCCGTTCCCGCGTCCACCATCGAAATGGTGAAGACAAAGTTGTTGGGCGAGTACTGCATGGCCACATCGCGATACGGCGCCAGCATCCGCTTCAAGCCTTCGAACAATTCCTGCCATCCGGCGTACTGTTGCTTCGCGCCCGGCAAGGAATCCAAGTGCCCCGACTCGATCTTATGCACCAGCTTGACCGGCTCGCCTTGGGCGGGAATCAAGTAGTACCAGCGCCGCGTCACCATGAGCCCTGTGGGCAGCCCAAGAACGCGGTAAGAGATCGGGTCGCGATGGTGATGGTCGTAGAAGAGCCAAGCGTCGATGTTGCGCTCGCGTAAGGCTTGCTGAATGGCAGGTAGGTTCATAAGTAAACGAATATTCTACACGATGGACAGCGCTCGCGCCTCCAGGACGCCGAGGGATGGGTCGAGTAAATCCGGGTCGCTAGTCTTCGATCGAAGCCAAAGCAACCGTCAATGCCGCCCGCGGCGTGGTCACGTGCATCGGTGATCCAGGTCATGTCGATTTTTTCGCTTTATGTTAAAAATTACTGGAATGCCTATGCCAAAGCACACCTCTGGCAGTTCCAATCCGCGAAAATCCGGACCACGAAGATCAGGTACGTCATGTTAAGGGCAATCTTCATTGCATTGTCGGAGAGCCGCTCGCTGCGCGGCTTCGCCGAACGCTCCCGTCTCGGCCAGCGCACTTCCGCCCGCTTCGTCGCCGGCAAGGATGTGGCCGACGCCATTCGCGCCGCCGCCGTCGTCAATCAATTTGGCGCCGGCGTCTCCATCGACAACTTGGGCGAGAACGTCACCAACGCCGAAGAAGCCCGCGCCAGCGCCCAGCTTTATTATCACATGCTCGACGAGATCGCCGTCCACAAGCTCGACGCCAATATCAGCCTCAAGCTCACCCACATGGGTCTCGACGTGGACGAGAAGATGGCCTACGACATCGTGCGCGGCCTGGTCGCCAAGGCAGCCGGCATGACGCCGAAAAATTTTGTCCGCGTCGATATGGAAGGCTCGCCCTATACCCAGCGCACCCTCGACTTCGTCCACGAACTCCACCGCGTTCCGGGAAACGCGAACAACGTGGGTACGGTAATCCAGTCCTACATGCGGCGCGCCGAGGCCGACGTCGAGAAGCTGCTGGCCGAGCGCATCCGCATACGGCTCTGCAAGGGCGCATACAAAGAGCCCGCCGACGTCGCCTTCCAGAAGAAGTCCGAGGTCGACGCCAATTACGTTAAGTTGATGAAGATCCTGATGAAGAGCGGCGTGTTTCATGGCCTCGCGACCCATGACGAAGCCATCATCAAGGAAGCCAAGGCCTTTGCCACCCGCGAGAACATTCCGCGCAACGCCTTTGAATTCCAAATGCTACACGGCATCCGGCGCGACCTCCAGCAGGGATTGGTGAAAGAAGGCTGGGGCGTCCGCGTTTATATCCCCTTCGGCACGGAGTGGTATCCGTACTTCATGCGGCGGCTGGCGGAGCGCCCGGCGAACGTGTTCTTCATCGCCAAGAACCTGCTGCGGCCGTAGATCGCGTGCGGGTCGGGCAAACTCGAGAAGTGTTTCACGTGAAACACTATGCAGCTATTTGTGTCAGTAGTATTATGTACTTACACTAGGACTTAAATAATAGCGCGTAAACGAGTTACGAAGCGGACGAGGACGCCCCGAAAAGCGGCGGAAATTGAGGCGGCGGGCCCACGCGGGGCAGCCTTTACTCTTACTCTTTTTTTGGTGGGGGAGGGTACCCCTCTACCCCCCCGGGACTGACTCCCGCCCAAGCCCCATTAACAACATACGTTCTACTTCTCCGCAGCGGGCCCACTCAAGCAGAGCTTGGGTGGGGCACCCTCCAGTGTTAGGAGGGGTTAGGGTGGGCCAGCCCCCCTTCTCTGTCATTCCATCTGGTACAGGAATTCTCAACCATTGTACAAAATATATTTTTTCATTGGATACATTATTCATAGTAGAATTGTGCCGCTTGTAAACAAGGCGGTTCTCATTAAGCCTCGGGAGTCGCAGAATGAGGTGCAGCTTAAAACATCATTAATGGAGGGAAATCATGTTAAGGCATCTAGTTTTTCTGCTGAGTGCGATTTGGGTTGTGCTAGTTCTAACGTGGTCTCCATGCCACGCCCAAGTTGTATCGTCCACCTTTGGTGCGATTGCCGGCACGATCGCCGACTCCACCGGGGCGGTGGTTGCAGCGGCGCAAATCACGGTCACCGGCAACGAAACGGGCGTGGTGTACAAAACTGTCACCAGCCACACCGGCGGCTACGCCGTTTCTAATCTGCCCGTTGGGACGTATTCGGTGCAGGCCACCGCGCCGGGATTTGGCGCCACCACCGATCCCTTAGTCAAAGTTTCGGTTGCATTCACCAGCACCGCGAACCTTGTGCTGAAGACGCAGACGGTAATAGAGACGGTCAACGTATCGGCGGACACGACCGAGGTTCAGGTCAACACCGCGGACGCCAACCTTTCGACTCTGCTCTCCAATAAAGACATCATGGATCTTCCCCTGCAGGACCGCGATCCAACTGGCCTGGTCTATCTCTCGCCCGGCGCCGTACAATCCACGACCTACTTGGGCGGCCCCGCCGTCAACGGTTCGCGCGATCGAAGTGTCAACTATTTGGTGGACGGAGCGGACAACAACTATACCTACACCACCGGTACTATGGCTACGCCCGATATCGATGCCACTGCGGAGTTCCGCGTGGTGACGGGCGGCTACGATGCCCAGTACGGCCGCAACGTCGGTGGGCAAATCCTGGTGGCCACCAAGGGCGGCACCAACGTCTTTCACGGCGCCGCCTACTACTACTTCCGCTCAAATAATGTTGGGTCGGCCTCGCCCTACTTTTCCACCACAGGACCCGCCCCGTTGGACCACCGGGAATATGGCGGGCAGATCGGCGGCCCGATCGTGCATAACCGCACTTTCTTCTTTGTCAATTATGAGGGACACCACGATAACGATGGCTCTTCCACTTTGAACTACGTGCCCGACCCAAATTTCCTCTCTGGTCAACTGCCGGATACAGGGTATGGCCCGATCGATCTGACGAGTGCCGCGAACAACATATATGGTGTGCCGCAGAGCGCGGTGATGAAGAACATCGAATCGCTTTATCCGGCGCCGAACTACCATGCTGAGGATTTTATTCCCGGTTTTATCGACGCCTGGCGCGCCAATACGGGTTACCTCACCACCTTGCAAAGTGTGGCCGCGAAAGTGGACCACCACTTTTCCGACAAACATTCCTTGGCCGCCAGCTATGGCTACCAGAAGGGTAGCTATGTGGCCCCGCCCACATTTCCCCAGTGGCATGACAATTTCACGGAGCCCAGCGTGTCTCAGATTTTTACACTGTCGCTGGTATCGAGTTTTTCGCCAAACTCCATCAACAATTTGCGCCTCTCGGCTAACCGCACAAGCGTTCAATTCGAGGGCGCTGGAACCGGCGAAGTTCCCGGCGATCTCGTGAATTCGGTTCTGAACGCCTTTTCGTCCGCTGGCGCACCCCAAGGCACGCCATTCCCGGGGGAGACTCTGAACGAGAGGATGATCCAACTTGCGGGCGGGCCCTTCACGAACATCACCGTTTATCCTTCCGATTACGTGTATTCGGGTACCTACACCATTGCGGACAATTTTACCCGCATACGGGGCAACCATACGCTGGTCTTCGGCGGAGATTACAACCGCACCTATGAAAACACGGCCAATAATTTCTACGACTCGGAATATTTGAGCATGAACTACGCTTATACGGATGGCCTCCCCCTCGTGCAGACAACCAATGGGGTCCCGATCAGTCCGTATGATTATTCGTCGACGGAGGGGGCTTACCTCAACGCAGGGGCTAGCTGGTACTACGGGTTAGCGGGAATTCAATCCGAGTCCCAGTTTTTCAACAATGCCAAGAAGCGTATGCCTTCGGATGAACGCGGAGAGCGTATCCGGTCTCTGGGTCTGTTCGCGCAGGACCACTGGAAGATCCGCCCCAATCTTACTTTAACGTACGGTTTGCGCTGGCAGGTCAACGGCGTTCCCTGGGAAGTTCATGGAATCTTGAACAATTTGACCCAGGATCCCAATGGGGTCATGCCCGCTGGTGGTTGGGTGTTCCAGCCGGTCGGAAAGAATTCCGGCGGGAGCCAGAACCTCTACAACAACGATTATCGGGATTTTGGCCCCCGATTCGGATTTGCCTGGGATCCTTTCCATAAGGGAAAAACATCCATCCGCGGTGGATATGGGGTCTTCTATGATCGGGCCTTCGGAAACCTGTATGGGAATAACCGCTCCAACATCCCCTATCAACAAAGTTACTATAATTATGTCTCCTGGCAGAGTCCCGCACCCGCGTCGGTTGACATGTTGGCGCGTCCGACGACTTTGCCGACAAGCAACGTGCTGAGCCAGGAGTATACCTACCAAGGTGCGGTGCTGTTCGCGCTTCCTGGGAACAACCCATGGGAGAAAGTGTTCCGCATGCCCATGGAGCAGCACTACAGCTTGGGCATACAGCATGAGATCTTGCCGGAGTTCATGTTGGACGTGGGGTACGTCGGCAGCAACGGGCAGCATGAGTTCAACTGGGCCGACGCCTCACAGACGAGCGTGACCCGCGTGAATGCGCTTACCGGGAGTTCGAATGCGATCTCGAATTACTGGTACACAAACTGGACGAATGGAGTTCTGGATCACGCATTTTATTTCCCGGGCATCAATCTGTCGACGGCCCGGTCGGAATACAACTCGCTGCAGGTCAAGGTCACTAAGCGGCTTGCCAGCCACACGTTCGGAAACGCCTTCATCCAGGGAAGCTATACCTGGAGTCACTCGATCGACAATGGCGTGGATCCCGAAGCCCCAGGGCTCGGAGAAAGTGGTATGCCGATGGATTCGTCGGGTTATGTCGGTGGTCTGAAAACGACGCGCGGCAATTCCGGTTTCGATGTGCGCCACGTCGCGACCGCTAACTTTACTTACGAATTGCCGTTGCACTTCAAGAGCGGCTGGCAGGACAAGGCCTTCGGACACTTTGAGGTGTCCGGAATCGTTTCCGAGCATACTGGCAACGCCTATAGCATCTGGGACACTGTAGACAGCGCCGGTACTGGTGTCAACCAATTTGCGTCCTGGGCAAATTCCACGAACACGGCTCTGGGGCCGGCTAGTTTGAACCCAGCGTTCCCAATTACCGGTCCTTCTCAGACCTTGTTTGCGCACTCGACGCCGGTCGGAGATACCTTCGATGAATCCACTGGCACTTTTGTGGGCACCAGCGGGATCGGGCGTCAGGGGACGGTGGGACGAAACTACTTCTACGGGCCGCATTGGGAGGACTTCGATTGTTCCATCCTCAAGCGCATACCCATCAAGGAGAAGTACACGTTTCGGGTGGAAGCGAGCGCCTTCAATGCTTTCAACCATCCGGTGATGGCAATTCCCAACGCCACTATCGACGAATATGAATTTGGGCAGTCGACATCTCAAGCAAACGGCCCACGCAATTTTCAGTTCGCGGCACGGCTTGAGTTCTAGGACCACTTGGAAACAGCAAACACGGCAGCCAAGTCCGGTATGGAGTTGGCTGCCTTTTTTAGTCCTTTATTCTGGGTACCAGAATTGCAAAATGACGACACCCTTTTCACCCTAACCAGTCACTCACTCTACGCGATCTTTTGTGAGCGCTATGTGAACCACATCTTGGCGGGTGGGCCAGCCCCCCACACCTCTTACCCTTCCCAGACGAAGGCGTCGAAGACGCGTTTGGATTCGTATCCTATGCGATGGTAGAGGGCGATGGCACGGTCGTTGGCTTCGGTGACGGTGAGGGAGATGGAATGGAAGCCGCGGGCGCGGAGGTTTTTGGTGGAGGCGGCAAGCATGGCTAGGCCGAGGCCGGCGGAGCGGAATTCGGGGAGGACGCAGACTTGGGTGATGTGGCCGACATCGGGGCGAACGAGCGAGCAGAGGATGAGTCCGACGAGGGAGCGGGTGCGGCGCTGGAAGACGCAGAAAGACGATGGCGCATCGAAGGCGCCGCATCCGGGGAAGCGCACGATGTTGTTCAAGAAGCGCAGCGAGCCGGCGAGGGTGCGGTACTGATCGTTGATGTCGGAGTCGACGTGTCCGCGGTAGGCGGTGGTGATGAGAGCGGCGGCGGATTGGTAGTGCTCCTCGGCCCAGGGACGGAGCTCGAACTGGGGCGAGAGGGGCGGCGCGGTTTGGGGATGCCTGGCGATCTCGAAATTCATGAAGACGCGGGGATGGCGGCTAAAGCCCTGTTCGAGGAAGGGGCGCGCAAGTTCTCCGGTGTGTTGGGCGAGCAACTGCGCCTCGACGCGATGGATGCCGGGCGACTGCTGGAGGGTCTCGATGACGTGAGTAAGCAAGGTTTCCTGGACCTCGTGACGGTCGTAGGTGGGGATGCCGTTGCGGAGAGATGCAGCGGCGGGGTCGCGAACGAAAAGGTCTCCGATGACGCCCTTGCTCTGCTCATACACGAAAAAGGAGTAGCCGAAAATACTGCCGCGCTCAATGGCGGCGTAACCGGGGAGAATCTTCGAATCCAAGTAGCGCAGGATCATTTCGGCCGAGGTGGTGTAGTCCCAGGAGAGCGTGCGTGCCCAGAGCGCGATCTCCTCTTCGAGCAGCGGACGAAGGTCGGCGGAAGCGAAGTGTCGGAGATCGAGGATTTCCATGGCGAGAACAAACCACTGCACTCAATTGGCAGTCTAGCAAATTGCGATGCACGAAAAACCGTGGGGGCGTTGGAAGAGCGATACCCCTGAGCTTGCCGGTGTGGGGATGGGGCTTCGCTCCGTTCAAGCGGAGTAGATCCCCGCTTCCGCACGGCCCTGTCCTCTGGCGACCTCTGGCGACTTTGTGGCAATCGGGAAAGGCCATTACACTGAAAGCTTGCGCATATTGATCACACTGGTATTGGTAGTGGCGATTGCCGCTGGCGGATGGGCGGCGTGGGTGGTCTATGCTCCGGTTACACCGGCGGCAAATACTTTTTTGCTGCTGCGTCCGGGATATTCGACGCGGAGGATTGCGGCGGAGTTGAAGAAGGCGGGGGTGGTCCGCAGCGAACTGGCTTTCCGGCTGTGGCATGGGTTGCATCCCAAGCCATCGTTAAAGGCGGGCGAATATCGCTTCGAGCGCGAGGCGACGCTGCCGCAGGTTTACGAGCGGATTGCGCGCGGCGACATCTATTTTCATGTGGTGACGATTCCCGAGGGCTACACGATGTTCGACATCGCGCTGGCGATGGAGGACGCGGGGCTCGGTTCGGCGGGCGATTTTCTGCGCATTGCCGAAACTCAGACGCAACTCATCGCGGACCTGGCGCCGGACGCGAAGTCGCTCGAAGGCTATCTTTTCCCCAACACTTATCGGTTCACGCGCACGCAGAGTTTGGAGGAAATGGCGGGGGCGATGGTGCATCAGTTCCGGCAGACGGCGCAGCAGATCGGGCTGAATTCGGATGTGACGCAAGTGGTGACGATGGCGTCGATCGTCGAGAAAGAGACGGCGGCGCCGGAGGAACGGGCGCGCGTGGCCAGCGTGTATTACAACCGGCTGGCGCAAAAGATGGCGCTGGACGCCGATCCCAGCGTGATTTACGCGGAGTTGCTGGCGGGGACGTACGAGGGAAGCCTGCATCATGCCGATCTGGCGGTGAAGTCGCCGTATAACACGTATCGGTATGCGGGGCTGCCGCCGGGGCCGATTGGCAATCCTGGAAAAAGCGCGCTGGAAGCGGCGTTGCATCCGGAGAGCACGAAATTTTTCTACTTCGTGAGCGATGGCAATGGGCACCACCGCTTTGCCCGCAGCCTGGAAGAGCATAATCGGAACGTGGCGGCGTATCGGCGCGCGCTCGGCGTCAACCGCCATTCGTCAAGCCCGCGCTAGTGTCCTAAATTACTTTTCACCACGGAGGCACGGAGACACAGAGAAACCCAAAGGCGAAGTCAAACCTTCTCCTTATTGGTTTTGCAGGTTCAAGCTTTTCTCCGTGACTCCGTGCCTCCGTGGTGAAAAAAGGCAAACCAGGGAACTCCCCTGGCCCGCGCTAAGGAGGGTCTGAATAAGTCTCCGCAGAGTATGCGCGATGTTTTGAAAGTCCGGCCCTCAGCGGCTAAAGCCGCATATTTAGCGGCTTTGAACGGCACGGCTCAAGCCGTGCCCTTCCCAAAATCTCTGGGAACGAACTTGGTCGGAGGTTCCCTAAGCGCCGAATCCTGCGCTGCTTTATACTAATCGGATAGCAATGTGGCAAAAGTCTTGCTGAGTAACTACATAAGAATGTATCGACCCCATCCGCGCTTATTTTGGTTTTTGCTTTTATTGGCGGCCACTATTCCGCTGAGCGGATGCTTGTTCCGTACACGTACTCTGGACCGTGAGTTCTCCGACCGGCCGCTGAAGGCGGCGACCCAGCAGGATCTGATTGAATATGTCAATAAGCAGGCCACGACAATTCAGTCCATGCAGGCGACGGTGGATATCGACTCTTCGTCCACGGACCTGAAGAACGGCCGGGCCACGGATTACAAAGAGATTCGCGGCTACGTGTTGGCGCGCAAGCCGGCTATGCTGCGCATGAAGGGCCTGTTGCCGCTGGTGCGGACGACGGCCTTCGATATGGCGAGCAACGGGCAGGAATTCAAGGTTTGGATCCCTCCGCAAAACAAGTTCGTCGTGGGCTTGAACGGCAGCGACAACTACCAGCCCGACAAGCGGCTGGAGAACCTGCGGCCGCAGTACGTTTACGACGCGCTGCTGATGCCGGGAATCGGCCCGGATGAAATCGCGGCGATGGAAAACGGATATGAAACCGTCCTCGACTCGAAGAGGCACCGTGTCGAGCAGCCGGATTACAGACTGCTGGTGATACGCAAAGGTCCGCAGGGCTGGTATTTGTCGCGCCGGATCGAGTTCAGCCGGATCGACCTGCTGCCGCACCAGCAAACGATCTATGACCAGCAGGGAAACGTCGCAACCGACGTCCACTATCAGGATTACAAAGACTACGGGGGTGTTGCGTTCCCGAGTGCGATCCAGATCGAGCGGCCGCGGGAGGGTTACGACCTCGCGCTGCACATGCTCAAACTGGAAATCAACAAGGCGCTGAGCGACGACCAGTTCGCGCTGGAGCAGCCGGTTGGGGCAGTGGTGGTGCGGCTCGATCAGGCCAATTCCAGCGCGGCGGAAACACCGCGTGGACAACAGTAACGATGCTGAAAGACCAGTCGTTGGTCGTTAGTCATTAGTCGTTTGTTGTTCGCGGTTTGCCGGTAGTTAAACGTTCGCGGACGATTAAGGAGACTCCGATTGAATCCATTGCAGCGGCATAAGCGCACACGATGGCGAGGCGGATGTTTCTCGCACCGCCGCTAGTGACGCGGATAAGATGCATAGGTCATTCCCCTTCGGCTCCGCTCAGGGTCAGGATGACAGGGGGAAATATTTTGACTTAATCGTAGGTTCCCTAACGGCTGGCGACTAACAACTATCGACAAACGACTGGTTCTCCGGAAAAAACATGATGAATCGCATGATCGTCGGGAATTTGGTGCATCGGCCGGTACGGTCGCTGATCAGCATCGTGGCCGTGGCGCTGGAAGTTACGCTCATCCTGCTGATTGTGGGGCTGTGCACGGGAATCATGCGGGACCAGCAAACGCGGGCCGCGGGCATCGGGGCGGATGTGATTGTACTGCCTCCAGGGGTATCTTTTATCGCTGGGCTGGGCGGCAGCCCGATACCGGTCAAGGTTTCCGGCATTCTCGCCAAACTGCCGCACGTAGAGAAGGTCGCCCCGGTCATTCAGCAAATCTCAACCGCGGGGACGCTGGAGATCATCGCCGGAATCGATCTGCCGAGTTATGAGAGCTTGTCCGGCGGTTTCCACTATCTGCAAGGCGGCCCGTTCCGCCGTGCAAACGATGTGCTCGTCGACGATGTCTTCGCCCAGGCGAAACACTCCAAAGTCGGCGACACGATTGAGATCCTCAATAATTCCTTTCGCATATGCGGCATTGTCGAGAGCGGCAAAGGTGCGCGTAAATTTCTTCCCCTCAGCACCATGCAGGACCTGACCGGGGCCAAGGACAAGGCCTCGGTGATGTATCTCAAGCTGGACGATCCGGCGAATGCCGACGCGGTTGTGGATGAGATCAAGCACGTGCCGGGCATGGAACGATATTTCGCCAGTTCGATGGCCACCTACCTTTCCATGATGACGACGGCGAACTATCCCTACCTTTCCACGTTTTTGCGGGTCGTGATCTGGATATCGGTGGTGATCGGGGTCCTGGTGATTTTTCAGGCGATGTACACCGCGGTAATGGAACGGACGCGGGAGATCGGCATTTTGAAGTCCATGGGCGCTTCGCGGCTGTATATCGTTGACGTGGTGCTGCGGGAAACCGTGTTGCTGGCCTTGGGGGGTATCGTGTTGGGGGTCGCGTTCAGCGTGGCCGCGCGCACCGTTCTCGCCTATAAAATGCCCCTGCTGCAGATGATTGTGTCCGGACAATTGGTTGCGAACGCTGCCCTGATCGCCATGGCCAGCGCCCTTGGCGGGGCGCTCTATCCGGCGTACCAGGCGGCGCAGAAAGACCCCATTGACGCGCTGGCTTACGAATAAGACGGGTCGACGGAGTTTCGCGTTTTATTCGCCACGTATGATTTCGGGATTTCCCCCCTAATAATTTTCCTCGCAAATCGGCCTGGAATGCAGGATACTGCCCGATGAAACTGTCCGTGCTATAATCACGCGCCGTTACGCAAAGCAGTACAGTTTCGCAGCTAGTTGTCCTAATTCCTGGCCCGGCGCGCGATTGTGTGCCGGTGACCAAAAATACTCAGGAGGAGATATGCGCTTCAATGATCCGACGCTATACTGTCGGGACGATGAGACGGATGAGTTTAGCGACAGCGGCGCCTATGGCGAATCGCTGGAAAACGATTTAGACGAAGAGGAAGAAGAGGAAGAAGAGCCTGTTCTTGTCGATGAAGGCGACGAGGTCCTGGCGCCGGCGCCCGTGCCGGAACCCGAGCCCGAGCCTGTAACTCTGTCGGGCGGCGGCAAGAGCGGCCCTCCGAAAAAGAAAGCGCCGGCAAAGAAAGCGGCCGTCAAAAAAGCGCCCGCGAAGAAAGCGGCGAAAAAACCGGCGAAGAAAGCCGCCAAAAAACCGGCCCCTAAAAAGAAGGCGAAACCGGCGAAGAAGAAAGCGGCGAAGAAGCCAGCCAAGAAAGCGGCAGCGAAAAAAGTTGCCCGCAAGAAAGGCCGCCGTTAGCGGTCCGCGCCAGCGGAAATCGCAAGGATGGCGGAAGCCCGGCCCGCGTTCCGGCTTCCGCCATCATGCTCACTCTTGCCTGGGCACGATCACTTCCGCTTCGATTTCCACTTTCATAGATCTCTTAAGGTTGAATAGATTTATTGGAAACCGTTTTTCGATGCGCGTCGCGCTCCATTGGCAGCCGCCCGCCTTGGCTGCCAGCAATCGCCCCTGAAACGCCGCGCCCCGCGCGGGCTTCTAACCACTGTAGTGGCCCAATGGTTACTTGCGTTGGATTGGGATTCAAGGTATCTAATCCGCAAAGGGTTTTGTTCCGATAACAACGTTAGCAGGAAAAAAACGGGGACCGCGGTTTGCAAAAGGAGTGGGGGCCATGGAAACGATTCCGGAGACGCATCCGCTGCAGCAACTTTTTCTTGAACTCGTCGGCCGCCATTATGCCGAGCAGATAGGGATTCGCGATGCGCAAGTGGTGAACTACGTCGCCCATTTGCTGGCGGAATTTTGCGATGCCGGGCAGTTGTTGAAAATCCGCAATGCGTCGGGAAAGCCGTTGCAAGATGTGGGCGAGATGCTGATCGAGTCGGACCCCATCTATGGCCCCGCGCCTTCGTTCGACCGCGAGCGCGAGGTGCGCAAACACATTGGCGACTACACGCTGTTCTTCGCCGGCATGTTTCCCGAGAGCATCAACCACTACCGGCTGCGGCGCCAGCGCGTCGAGAATTTCGTCGATTGGGTAAAGGCTGGAAAAGAGAGTTATTACATCGTTTCTAAGTTCGAGTGCTTCGAATACGCGCAGGTGGCGCCGCTTTTCAAGCAACTCTCCCAAGGCTTCGAACAGTGCGTCCACGGATTGAATCTGGTGAAGACCGAGCTGGACGTGATGCAGCACCCCCTGGTGCGGGGAAGCAGCGAACTGATTATGTAGAAGAAGCCAAAAGTCGGCGCCCAACTATCTCGAAGTTCCCTTCCAGCACAATCTCGATCGCTTCGGTGTAGGCGATGTGCTCCTGCTCGAGAATGCGCGCGGTCAGGGTGTGCTCGTCGTCGGAGTCGAGCACGGGCACGGTTTTCTGTACGACGATCGCGCCGTGATCGAGTTCCTCGTCGACGAAGTGCACGGTGCAGCCGCTGACTTTCACGCCATAGGCAAAGGCCTGCTGCTGTGCTTCGAGGCCCGGAAAGGACGGCAGCAACGAGGGATGGATATTGAGAATTTTCCGCGGAAACTGCCGTACGAACCAGGGCGAAAGCAGGCGCATGTAACCGGCGAGGCAGATGAGATCGACATTATTTTGCTGAAGCGCGGCCACAACTTCGCGGTCGTGTTCTTCGCGCGTCTTGCCTTTCGATGGAAGGACAAGCGCGTTGAGGCCGCGCTGGCGGGCGATGTCAAGGCCGGGAGCGTCGGCGCGATTCGAAATCACGACCGCAATGCGGGCATCGGGAATCCTGCCCGCCGCAATACTGTCGGCGATGGCGACGAAATTCGAGCCGCGTCCGGAGAGAAGGATGCCGAGGTTTTTCATACGACACTATTATTCACCACGGAGGCACCCTTCGGCTGCGCTCAGGGCAGGCTCCGATACGGAGAAAAATCGAAAATTATCATTCCGAGGAAGCGAGGGACCTACATCTCGTAGCAAACTGCAGATCCCTCGCTTCGCTCGGGATGACAATTCATAAGAGGCGCTGCCAAGAGTCAAGAGCTAAAAGCCAAGAACTAAAAACTAACAGCCAAGAGTCGACAGCGAACGGCTGCCTCTAGCTGAACATCACCTTGCGGTCGCCTTTGACGATGCGGCCCACGCTGTAGAATTTTTCTCCGGCGCGCTCCAACAGTATCTGCGCTTTCTTGAATTTCTTGGCGGGGACCACGATCAACATGCCGAGGCCCATATTGAAGGTGCGGAGCATTTCCTCCTCGGCGACGTTGCCGAGTTTTTGCAAATGTTCAAAGACGGGCAGCACCGGCCAGGTGCCGAGTTCGATCACCGCCGACGTGCCTTTGGGCAGCACGCGCGGCAGGTTCTCGGTGATGCCGCCGCCGGTGATATGCGCCATCGCCGCGACGCACTCGCCCGCGATCATTTTCCGTATGATCGACCAGTAACTGCGATGCGTCCGCATGAGTTCGTTGCCGACTTTGTTCTTGATCTCGCTGACAAAAGTGTCGAGAGAATAGCCGGCGATTTCAAAGAGCAGTTTGCGCGCCAGCGAGTATCCGTTGGTGTGCAGGCCGTTCGAAGGCAAGCCGAGGACGCAATCGCCGACCTGCACGTCTTTGCCGGTGATAACGCGGTCGCGCTCGACCACGCCGACGATGAATCCGGCAAGATCGTACTCGCCATCGAGATAGAAGCCCGGCATTTCCGCCGTCTCGCCGCCGATGAGGGCGCAGCCGTTGTGCTTGCAGGCCTCGGCCAGGCCGCCAACGACTTTTTCCGCGACTTCCGGGTCGAGCGTGCCGGTGGCCAGGTAGTCCATAAAAAACAATGGCGCCGCGCCCTGCACCGCAATGTCGTTGACGCAGTGGTTGACCAGATCGGCGCCGACGGTGTGGTGCATCTTCATTTCGAAGGCGACTTTTAACTTTGTGCCCACGCCGTCCACGCTCGAAACCAGGACCGGATCCACATACTTCTTATCGACGGCGAAGAGGCCGCCGAATCCGCCGATTTCGCTCAACACTCCCTTGGTGAAAGTTTTGTGGGCGAGATATTTGATGCGCTGCTTGGTGCGGTTGCCGCGATCGATGCTGACGCCGGCGTCGGCGTAGGTGATGGGATCGTTTTGAGAGTTGGGATTCTGGGCCACGTTTTCAGTCCGTCATTGCCGGGATGGAGAGGTCCGCTGCGCCTCCATGTTGGTGGAAGCGTTTCTGCCGCAACAAATTCTAGCACGTCTGCGGCGGACGCCGCCGGAACGGGACGGTGAGATTATCGGCTGTACTGGTTCCGCTTCTTGTCTTCGTGGCGCTCGATGCCGAGCTGGATCAAGCGATCGATCAACTCCGGATACGACACGCCCGTCGCGGCCCACAGCTTGGGATACATGCTGATGGCGGTGAAGCCGGGCATGGTGTTGATCTCGTTGACGAAAATCTTGCGCGATTTGGGCTCCATGAGAAAATCGACGCGCGCCAGGCCGGTGCAATCGACCGCTTGAAAGGCGGCGATGGCGAGCCTCTGCACCGTCTTCATTTCCGCTTTTGCGATCTTCGCGGGGATGATCCCTTCCGAGCCTTCCACCAGATATTTCGCGTCGTAGTCGTAGAACTCCTTGCAGGGAATAATTTCTCCGGCTATCGACGCCTTGGGATCGTCGTTGCCCAGCACCGCGCACTCGATTTCGCGCGCCCGGTTCTTTTTTCCGCCGACGCCTTCTTCAATCACGATCTTGCGGTCGAACTTCGCCGCTTCCGCTATGGCCGGGCCCAGTTCCTTCCCATCGTGCGCTTTGGTGATGCCTACAGAAGATCCGAGGTTCGCGGGCTTGACGAAGACGGGATACTTCAGCTTGCTCTCGACCAGCTTTTGCACTTTCTTTGGCTGGCGCTCGAACTGGCTGCGCAACACCGTCACATGCTCCACGATGGGCAGTCGCGCCGTGCGGAACAGAGACTTCATGATGTCTTTATCCATGCCCGCGGCGGAGCCGAGCACTCCCGCGCCGACGTAGGCGATGTCGGCCAGTTCGAGCAGGCCTTGAATGGTGCCGTCTTCGCCGAAGGTGCCATGCAACACGGGAAAGATGACATCGACATTGATGGCGCGGTCGGCGGCCCGGCGGAGCGCGGAAGTATCGGTTTGAAAGGGCGCGAGTCCAGCGTCGTGCCGCGCCGGCTCTGGAGGAATCACGACCGATTCGCCCGTCGCCAGCACCGCCGCTCCCGGAGTCGCCTCGGGATCGCCCGCCCGAAGTGGTGGATGTGTGGCGCGGGCGCCCTCGCCCGCGTCTCCCTTCAGCAGCCGTTCGGCGTGTTCCGCCGTGAGCCAGCGCCCGTCTTTCGTGATGCCGATGGGGACGACTTCATATTTCGTTTTATCGATTGCGTTGAGGACCGACGCCGCCGACAGCAACGACACTTCATGCTCGCCGCTGCGCCCGCCAAAAAGGATGCCCACCCGAAGTTTTGCCATGACCTTTCAGTCTGGCGCGGCGCGTGGTTCCCGTCAATCGCAGCTTTGGTTCCGGTGACGAGGATCGCACCGCCGAGACGCCGAGTTCGCCGAGAAAAGCTAAAGAATTTGGTTCTCACTCTCGCCACGGATGGCACGATTATTCCCGGGTGCGCAGCGCCAGCGATGTGTCCATGGGGTGATTGTGCGCGTCGTTGAGTTGGTCTTCGATGTGCTTCTGGATGAGATCCCATTCCGAGCGCAGCGACATTTCCTTGATGGCGAACTTCGATTCGTGGCGGGCGTCGTCCACTCGCACCGCCAATTCCTTGTTTTGGATACGGAAGTCGATGACCTCGGCGAGCGGCACCAGTTGATTGGACGACTTACCCACGATGACAAACACGACCTTGTCGGTCACCAGAACGTATTCCGGACATGTGCCTTCGTCTGTCGCGGCTTGTGGCGGGCCGAATGTGGTCATGAAGCCACGGTGCGTGAGCGCGCAGTCGCCCATGCGCATGCGGACCACGGTCCCATGTTGATAGATGCCGAGCGGCGCGGCCACGGCCACGGAAACACTCATAAGTACTAGCGCCAATAGCAATGTGGTTTTCATAAGTCTCCTATCTTCGTGCGGCTAATCTTCAAATAACCGATCAATGTTCCCCCGGCTCGTAGTAATAACCACTCCGGCTATGGAATATAAGATTGAGGTTGTGGGTGGGCATAAGGCGCAGCGAATGAAATCCCGCCCGATGGTTGGGCAGAGCATAGGTCACCACGTAGGAGGCGCGCAGGTCGTCGAGCACGGCGTTCAGCACTGTGGCGGCGCCGTTTTGTTGAGAAACACGCTGCGTCTGAGACTGAGACAAAGGCTGAGACAAAGAGAAATAGCGCCCGCCCGTGGCCTCCGAAACTTGCCGCAGAAACGCGCTGCCCGAAGTTTGCGGCGAAGCTTGGTCCCGCGACTCACCCATATCGACGGAGTAGACCGGCGCGCCACCTTCCAGCGCCGCCCGCAGCGCGTCGCGCGCGGAGTGTTGGCTGACCGTGTCGTCTCCGTCGGAAAACAGAATCACCACCGGCCGGACCCCGGCGCGCCGCCGATGCGCGATGAAGTCAGACCCGAAAATCAGCGCGTCGAACAGCGGCGTGGCGCCCCCGCTCTTCACCGCCAGCAGCCGCCCGACCGGGTCTGAAGCTCCGCAACCGCCCGCGCAGAGGACGGCGGGACGGATGCTGGCAGAGGTCGATCCCAAGGCCCCTCCCATCCCGCCAACCGCGCCTCCGTTCGTTCCGCCAGACGCCCCTCCGAAAGAAAGCACGGCGAAGTTGTCGTCCGCTATCGACTGCTCACGCGCAATCAGTTCAAGCACATCGCTCATGGCGGCCCGCAAGCGCGGCGCGGCCGATTCGCTCAGGTCGACCAAAGCAACCACGTCGAGCGCAGTTTCATCTGAATGCATGAAGCTGCGGAAGTTGCGCACCACAACTTCGTTGTCCACGACCGCAAAGTCCGACTTCGTTAAAGTTGCGACCGCGCGATTGTTCTCGCCGGTGGCGAAGAATGCGACCCGGATTTCCGAGACCGTGCTGCGATACGCCGGCGGGCCAGAGGGATGGTTCGTGTCGTCGCCAGACAGTTTGGAAGGCGTTTGAGCAGCCGAAGCGTAAGTCGAGGCAAGCAGAATTAAGAGTGCCGGGCGAGTATGCCAATGCGCTAACATTGCAGTTCATTAGCTTCATCGGCAAACAATAGAGTACTCCCCCAATTACCGTGGTTACACTTGGAGGTGACTAGAAGGATGCTAATGTCGGACGAAGTTAGCCCGCAGCTCAAGAATCTGCCGCCTACATCTCACAAGACGTCCGTGTGATCGACCATCGCGCTAGCGGTGGATCTTTGATGACCCGATGGCCCGATCATCCGATCACCCGATCCTCTTGCGATGTTCTCGGCGTCTCGGCGGTAAATTTACCGCCCGTGGTCAATGAAAGATGCAGATTTGCAGGCTTGGCTTGACACCGTGCCAAAACAGGTGTGAAATTGGCCATGATTCGATGGCCGGCGCCGGATTTTCCGCTTGTGGCACTCGGTCCCAGGGGTTTTTCTCGGAGAATCGCATGACCGGAATCGCCGGGCTGCATGAATCTTTGTCCGGCCGCTCATACTGGCGGCGCGTGGTGTTATAGAGGAAGAAGTCTCACATCTGAAGAGGAGTCGTCTATGAATTCGAGCAACCGAGGTTACAACGTTCTGCCAATATGGTTGGTATTGCTGGTTCTTCTCACCGTAACCGCAGTGGCATCGGCGCAAAAAAAGGAGAGCGCGCCGGCACCCAAGGCACCCGCGCCGAAAGCGAGTGCGCCTTCCCAACCGGCAGCGCAAACGCATAATGCAGCGCCTTCGCATACACAGACCGGGCACACGGCGACGACGGGTCACGCGAATACGCCGACTAGCCACACGACGACGGGCACGACGAATCGCATGGGCACAGGTGCGACGGGCCGCACCGGCACAGGTATAACGGGTCGCACTGGCACAGGCGCGACGAGCCGCACCGGCACAGGTGCAACGGGTCGCACTGGCACGGGCGTGACGGGCCGCACCGGCACAGGTGCGGCGGGTCGCACCGGCATGGGCGCAACAGGCCGCACCGGCCCGGGCGCGATGGCTCGCGGGACGGGCGGGCATCAGCCGGCAGGAACCAGGACAGTTGCCCTGAGAGGCGGCGGGAACGCGACGCTTCGCAAGAATGGCCAAATTCGCTCGGTGGACCGCAACGGCATGCACATTGAGCGTGGCGTCCACGGCGGGCGCACGGTTGTCGGCATGCACAACGGAGCGCGCGTGGTGAACACTGGACGCCATGGCGGATACGTGCAGCGCGCCTATGTCACCCGCGGCGGCCACTCCTATTATTCCCGCACCTACTATTCCAACGGCCACTATTACACCGGCGTCTATCGCGGCTATTACTGGCATGGTTACAACTATTATGGCTACTATCCTGGCTACTGGTACGGCGCGGGATTCTACGGTTGGGCCTACAATCCATGGGCGTCGCCGGTTTACTGGGGTATTGGGGCCTGGGGTTGGGGAGGAGCGCCATGGTGGGGCTTCTACGGCGGGTGGTTCACGCCTTATCCCTATTACGCTTCGCCGGCGTTCTGGCTGACCGACTACGTGATTGCGGCGGAATTGCAATCGGCCTACGCGGCCCGGCAAGAGGCGAACGCCGACGCGGCCACGGCTGAAGATTCGTCGGCCGGAGATGGAGGCGGTGGTGGCGACGGCGGATCGACTGCCGCGGCCCTGACTCCCGAAGTCAAGCAGGCCATCGCCGATGAAGTGAAGGCACAGTTGGCCGAGCAGCAGGCACAAGCGGCACAAGGTGGGGGCGCCGCTGCGCCAGCGCCCGCTCCCGCCAGCGGCGAAGTTCCACCCGCGCTCGATCCCGCAAGGCGCACCTTTGTCGTCGACAGCGATCTCTCCGTAGTGGCGACGAACGGCCAGGAATGTGGCCTGAGTTCGGGTGACGTGCTCACACGCATCACCGACACTCCGGACGCCGACAATATGGTGAACGCCAGCGTCTCCGCCAGCCAGAAGTCGGACTGCGCGGCCGGACAAACCGTCGCCGTCAAAGTCGACGATTTGCAGGAAATGCAGAATCACTTCGCCGAGCAACTCAATAACGGCTTAGGCGAACTGGCCAAGAAGCAGGGCACGGCCGGCATGCCGAAATCGCCGGATACGAGCACTAAGGCCTCCGATGTACCGCCTCCGCCGCCAGATACGACAGCGGCGAAGACCCTGCAAGATCAACAAGCGGCTGCCGACCAGACCGAGACGCAGGTCAAGCAGGAAGCTGCCGGCGGCGGCGAGCAGTAGAAGCTGCCGAAAATCCCGGCTGTAGAGACGGGGCTTGCCCCGTCTCTACTCCGGCTTTGCCGGTGGAGAGCCGGGCGTCCTCGCCCGGCGGGATGGGCCAAACGCCCGTCGCTCCACCGTATAACATACTGCGTAGTTACGGTACGACTAACCTAGGGAATAATCTGAACCGGAGGGTTTCACGATGTCGCAGAAATTCCACGCTTCGACGCCGGCGATTGTGCTTCTGGCTGTCACCATCTTCATCATCGTTTCCCTGCCGCTGGCCAACGCGCAAGCGCCTACTCTGCAAGAGCAACTGGCCGCGCAGTACAAGCTGGTCAAGATGGGGTCCGACACGGGCGGATATTCCGTGGTCGAGGCGGGCACGCTGCTGGCCATCCAAAAGGGTGGCATCCTCGGTGTGCCTTATTCCGACAGCAGCGTTCTCTCCACTAAGTACGAAGGCGGGACCGTACATTCTCCCAGCGGCTTGATGACGGGTGTGAGAGGCTTCGGGTTGGGAAAAATTGGCAAGCAGCAAACTACCCACTTGTTTGCCGTGGGAGACAAGGTCTATCCCACTAAGATCGAAGTCAATCTGGCCAAAGATACTGTAAGTCTTGGCATTGTCGCCTGCGACACTTGTAATAAGACCGATCCGCCGACTTATAACAAGGCCCAAGTCGTTTTCCAGTTCCCCAAGGGTTCTTTGGCCAACACCAGCGCGGGCCAGGTGGAAGATGTCATCGGGCAATTGCTCTCGATCAGCGCCGATAGCGGGCAGCAGGGCGGCGATCAGGGCGGCGCGCAGCAAGGCGGCAACGATCAGGGACAAGGACAAGCCCAGCAACAAGCCCCTCCGCCGGAGCCTCAGCAGATAGAAAAAGGCCAAACTCCCGATCAAGTCAAAGCCGCGCTCGGGCAGCCCGATAAGATTGTCAACCTTGGCGCCAAGCAGATCTATGTTTACAAGGATCTTAAGGTCACGTTTATCAACGGAAAAGTTTCCGACGTGGAGTAAGCGGGACTCAGCATGTATTAGTGGCCTGCGATGATATCCATGGAGAGATGCGCTTCGCGATAAGTGGCGCTACCTATTGCTTTCTATTCACCGCCGAGACGCCGAGAGCGCCGAAAAAAGCTTAGGGCTTGTTCCCGTCTGCTTGCGGCGCTTGTATTTTTGCCCATTCGGCGTCTGGGAATTCATTTACGATTCGTTTCAGTCCGTTCTTTAGAACCGGGACATGGAAGTTCATCAGAAGACCTACTCTTTTCTTCGCTAGCCTCAAATACGATAAGAGCTGCGCGTCGTGAATGGGGAGTAACTTTTCGATTGCTTTGATTTCGACGATGATTTCGTCTTCCACGATCAAATCAAGGCGATAGCCACAATCGAGTTTCACTTGTTTGTAGACGACCGGCAATGGCCTCTGCTCCTCCACTTTCAGGCCAAGCTGCTTCAGTTCAAAAGCCAGACATGATTGATAGGCAGATTCGAGCAAGCCGGGTCCGAGATGTCGATGCACCTCGATGGCCGCGCCGATAATGCGGCGCGAAATCTGATCGAGCCTGTCGTTTTCCTGCATTGGCTATTCACCGCCAAGACGCCGAGAGCGCCGAGAAAAGCTTAGGGCTTGTTCCTGTCTGCTTGCGGCGCTTGTCTTTTCTCCCACGCGGCATCTGGGAATTCATTCACTATTCGTTTCAATCCATTCTTCCTTAGTCTTGCATTTCTCGGCGCTCTCTGCGTCTCGGCGGTGAAAACTACGGGTACAGCCGATGCAACATGCGCGGGAAGGGGATGGTCTCGCGCACATGCTCCAAGCCGCAGATCCACGCCACCGCCCGCTCGATGCCCATGCCAAAGCCGGAGTGGGGAACGCTGCCGTACTTGCGGAGATCGAGATACCACTTGAAAGATTCCTCGGGGAGATTGTGCTGGTGAATGCGCTGCACGAGCAAGTCGTGCGAGGCCGTGCGCTGCGATCCGCCGATGATTTCGCCGTAGCCTTCGGGAGCCAGCACGTCCACGCAGAGAGCGAGTTCGGGGCGCTGGGGGTCGGGCTCCATGTAGAACGCCTTGACGCTGGCGGGATAGCGATGGACCATGACGGGGCGGTCGTAGAGCGATGAAAGATAGGTTTCATCGGGTGAGCCGAGATCTCCGCCCCACTCGAATTTGTTTTCGAGCGCGCCCTGCGAGTGGCCCTCCTGCAATTTGGCGACAGCTTCGTCGTAGGTGATGCGCGGGAAGGGCGCGCCGATTTTCTCCAGCTTCGCCAAATCGCGCCCAATGGTTTGTAAGTCGGCACGGCGGCGTTCAAGGCAGCGTTTGACTAAGAAAGTCAGCAAGCCTTCGGCGAGTTCCATCACGTCGTCGAGCGTGCCGTAGGCGACTTCGGGTTCGACCATCCAGAATTCGGTGAGATGGCGGCGAGTTTTGGATTTTTCCGCGCGGAAAGTTGGCCCGAAGGAATAAACCTTGCCCAATGCCATCGCGGTCGCTTCGATATAGAGCTGGCCGGATTGCGTAAGGTAAGCCTGCTCATCGAAATAGTCCACGGGGAAAAGCGTGGAGGTGCCTTCGCAGGCGGCGGGCGTGAGAATGGGCGGATCGGTGAGGGTGAAACCGTTGGTGTCGAAAAAATCGCGGGCGGCGCGAATGATTTCGGCGCGCACGCGCAAGATCGCGGCTTGGCGCAACGAGCGCAGCCAGAGATGGCGGTGCTCCATCAAAAAATCGACGCCATGCTCTTTGGGAGTGATGGGGTAAGGATCGGCTTCGGGTACGCGCTGGACGATCTGGACGTTCGAGACGTCAAGCTCATAGCCGCCGGGGGCGCGCTTATCGGCGCGGACTTTGCCTTCGACGACGACGCTGGATTCCTGCGTGAGGCCCTTGATGGCGTCGAAAACTTCCGGCGGCACGGCGTTCTTCGGGACTACGCCCTGGATGACGCCGCTGCCGTCGCGAAATTGCGGGAAGAGCAGTTTGCCGCTTTCGCGGAGGTTGTAGAGCCATCCGCGAATGACGACGGATTGGCCTTCGTGGGCGCCGATTTGTGCGATGGTGCTGATGGATGAGGACATAAGATTTTTTTCACCGCCGAGACGTCGAGAGCGCCGAGAAAAGCGTTTTCATGCTTGTTTGTCTCATGGGTCGGAGTGAAATCGGAACCTTTGGTTTTCTGGCGCTGCCGACAAACAGCAGGTCCTTCGCTTCGCTCAGGATGACAAATCTTAAGTTTGACAATTCGCCCGTGACGACAAATCAATTCTAAACGATCAAAAGTTCAGCTCGAAATTCTCGGCACTCTCTGCGTCTCGGCGGTGATTTCTCGATCTACGAGTCCTCCAGCTTCTTGAAGGTTGCGGTCACTTCTTCGCTGGGGTTCTTCTTCTCTTCGCCGTCGATTTCGAGCAACAGGGGCGGTTTTTGCGGCGCGGTGCGCAACAGATCCATCGTCTGTTTCCAGTCGATGGTGCCGCTGCCCGGCCACAGGTGCGAGTCTTTGTCCTGATTGTTGTCGTGAACGTGGGTCGAGCAGATGTGATTTTTGAGGATGGCAAAGCCTTCCGGAATGCCTTCCATCATGTGGGCGTGGCCGCAATCGAAGCACACGCCGATATCGTCGAAATGCATGGTGTGGATGAACTCGACCAGGCGCTCGGGCGTGGAAAGTTCGTTGGGAATATTTTCCACGAGCACTTTGACGCCCAGCGGTTTAGCAAAGGCGCGCAGGTGCTCGACCGAAGTCATGGCCGCTTCGAATTTCTTTTCGTCGAAAGTGTCGTCGGGATTGCCGATGTGCTGCACCAGAAAGCGGAACGGAATGTGCTCGGCGATTTCGAGGGCGCGTTTGATTTCGTCCATGGCGTCGACGCGGTGGGCGCGGTCGGTGGAGGCGATGTCGACGGGCGGCGCTCCCGTGCGTCCCCACTCGTAGTCGGCGTAGAGCGGCGCGTGCACGGAATTCAGCGGTATGCCGGTGGAGCGGAACCACTCGGCGATTTCGCGGACGTGCTGCTTGCGATTGGCGTAGTCGAAATGCTGGCGCGCGGCGAAGATCTCGATGGATTGCGCTCCCGCCTTGACCAGTTCGTCGAGCAGGCCGGGATGCAGACGTTCCTTCACATAGACGTAGGTCGATACGGCCTTCAGCATCGTTCGCTCACCGCCTTCCCGTTGCTGCGTCCGGTGGTCGCGTCCGCCGGAACTGAGACCCTTCATTGTAGCGGGAGAGAGGCGGTCTTCGACAAGAATCTGATCGTTTCACCGCTGGTTCACCGCCGAGGCGCGGAGAAACCCTAAACGCAGAGGGTGCCGAGAGAAGCCCTAACCGCAAAGAACGCCGAGTACGCGGAGTTGTTTGTGACTTGCTTTCCTCGACACGAAGGGCTCTAGGCGCAAGGATCATGTTGACCACGAAGGCACGGGGCTCCGGAGAAAATCAACAGCGTAAAATCAAAGAAAAAAGTTTTCTCCGTGCCTCCGAGTCTCCATGGTGAAATAGTCTCTGACTCCCGATGCTAACGCTCTCCCAATCCGCCTACGACTCCCTTCGTCAACACGCGGAGGAAACTTATCCTCACGAGAGCTGCGGCGTGCTGCTCGGGCGCTTCGACAAGAGCGGCGCCGAAGCCGGATCGAAGTCCGGATCAAAGTCCGGAATAAAGTCCGTCTCGCGCATCGCCCGCTGCGGCAACACCCGCGCCGACTCGCCCCACAATCGCTACCACATCGATCCCAAGGACCTCATCCGCATTCAGCGCGAAGCCCGCGAGAGCGGCAACAATGAAGACATCGTCGGATTCTACCACTCCCATCCCGACCACCCCGCGCAGTGGTCGCCCACCGATCTCGCCGAAGCCCACTGGTTTGGCTGCTCTTACGTGATCACCAGCGTGGAGAAGGGTAAAGCCGTTCTAACAAATTCCTTCGAGCTGACGGGCAGAGACGAGTCCGACAAGAAATTCGTGGATGAGAAGACCGAGGTGTCATGACACCGAGGCGCATGACCATGGGCTAATGCAGTACTTTCAGCACCACGGCAGTTATATCATCGTGCGGCGCCGTGCCATTGGAAAAGGCCAGTTGACGATCGAAGACGAAGTTCACCGATTCGGTTGCCGATTTGTGCCGGCATTGTGCCCACACTTCTTCGATCTGCGAGGTGCAGAACTCGACTCCCTCCCCGTTGCGCAATTCATGCAGACCGTCGCTCGCGAATAAAACGCAGTCGCCCGCGCTGAGTTGCACGACGTGCCGTCCATAGGAGGCGCCCTGGAACATTCCCGAGGGTAATCCACCATCGCCGAGTTGGCGACAAGTGGTTCCGGAGACCAGCAGGGGCAGGGGCATCCCGGCATTGGAGAAGATGAGTTCTCGCGTGCCGGGGTTGAAAAGAGCGTACAACGTCGAGCAGAAGCGGCCCTCGATGGGGCGCTGCAGCAGGCGCTCGTTCAACCGGCCAAGAGCTTCCGCGGTATCCGTTCCGGTCTTGTGAATCCCGCGCAGGGTTCCCATCACGAGTGCGGCAAACATGGCCGCCGGCAAGCCCTTGCCGACCACGTCCCCGAGGTAGATGCCGATGAAACCGTCGGGTAGGAGGAAAAAGTCGGCAAAATCGCCCCCCACTTCGGCGAAGGGGATGAAGCGGAATGCGATCTCGACGGACTCGTGGCGGAGCATCGTTGTGGGCAGCAACGAGGATTGGATGATTTTCGCTTCCCGCGCGTGCTCTTCACAAATGCGATCGCAGGTCAAGCTTTCTTTCACGGACTCCGCTTTCGCCACGCCAGCCGCTGCAGACATGCCTCACCATCCTGGTGGTTACATCGGCAGCACGCTGGTTTCTATTAGTGCCCGAGGTCTCTTCGGCGATCATGTCGGTCGGTGCGCGCTTTTTTCTTCAATCTTCATCTTCAATTCTCTGTCCTAAAATGCGCCAGACTTTCTTGCTTTGCAACTTTTTCCATCGTGCCGTCGATTGCCGGCGGCGGTTGGGTTATGATTTGAGCATGACGTGCGAACCGACAAATCGCCGAATGTCCCGCCCCGCGCGCTGTTGTCGCCGCTGTCTGTAGTTCGCCTTCGACCCGGCTACAATAGAGAGGATCCCATGGCCACTTTGACCGAAGCCAAACCCGAAGCCGTTCTCAGCAACGACGAAATCCTGCGCTACTCGCGCCATCTCATCCTGCCCGAAGTCGGCATGGACGGTCAGCGCAAGCTCAAGGCCGCGAAAGTCCTGTGCATCGGAGCCGGCGGCCTCGGTTCGCCGCTCGCGCTCTACCTGACGGCCGCGGGCGTCGGCACGCTTGGCATCGTCGATTTCGACGTTGTGGATTACACCAATTTGCAGCGCCAGATCATCCACAACACCAACGACGTTGGCCGCAAAAAGCTCGACTCCGCCGCCGATAAACTTCACGCCCTCAATCCCTTCCTCAATCTCCGCACCTTCGACATGCAACTCACCAGCGCCAATGCGCTCGATTTATTTCGCGAGTTCGACATTGTCGCCGACGGCACCGATAACTTTCCCACGCGCTACTTAGTCAACGACGCCTGCGTGCTCACCGGCAAGCCCAATGTTTACGGCTCCATTTTTCGTTTTGAAGGGCAAGCCAGCGTGTTCGCGACCGAAGACGGCCCATGTTATCGCTGCCTCTATCCCGAGCCGCCGCCGCCGGGCCTCGTGCCTTCGTGCGCCGAAGGAGGAGTGCTCGGCATTCTCCCCGGCCTGGTCGGCGTCATTCAGGCAACCGAGACCATCAAGCTAATTTTGGGCCAAGGCGATTCGCTCGCCGGACGCTTGCTGCTCGTCGATGCCCTCGGCATGAAGTTTCGCGAACTCAAGCTGCGCAAGAATCCCGACTGTCCCATCTGCGGCCCGCACCGCACCATTACCAAACTGATCGACTACGAACAGTTCTGCGGCATCCGCGGCCAGGAAGAACCCGCCGGCAACGACGTGCCAGCGATCTCGGTGGAGGAGTTAAAGAAGAAGTTAGATGCCAAAGCCGATGTGTTCATTCTCGACGTGCGCGAGCCCCACGAATACCAGATATGTAACTTGAATGGCTATCTCATCCCCGTGGGCGACATACAAAAGCGCGTCGGCGAATTGGATCCCAACCGCGAGATCGTGGCCTATTGTAAGATAGGCGTACGCAGCGCGAGGGCCGTGAACTACCTCCGCCGCTCCGGATTTACCAGGGTTTATAACTTGACCGGCGGTATCCTAGCCTGGGCCGACCGCATCGATCCCAAGATGCCGAAGTACTGAGAGCAGTTCTCGGCATTGGTTGTTCCATCCCGCCCCAAGAACCAGCGTATCCGCTTTTGGCGCCGCAAATTCGATGATCCGGCTACTACATTGGTTTGAGTTCTTGCTTGTCGGGCGCGGGTCATACTCTTTCCACACTGCGTATTCCAAATAACGAATTATGTTTGTCACTGGCCGATGTCTTTGGATGTGGTAACCTGTCAACGGTTGAAGGAGATGAAATGAAACATCTGGTTGCTATCCTTCTTTGTATTGCAGTACCTCTCATGGCCTTCGCGGGAGACAACAGCTACAAGGTGACCTACGACGGTGGATCGTTACCCGACCTTAAGACTGGTACCGAAGTGAAACTATTAATCGAGCCCAATCAAGTTCGTCTCGTAAGAGACAAGACGGACATAACCACTATCCCAGCTTCATCCATTACCGAAATTAGTTACGGACAAGATGTCCATCGGCGAGTTGGAGCGGCCATTGGGTTGGCTGTCGTGTCCCTGGGGATTGGCGCCCTTATGGCCCTCGCAAAATCCAAGAAGCACTATGTCGGTTTGACTTGGGCTGATGGCGATAAGAAGGGTGGGTTTGCCATGCAATGCGACAAGAACGACTATCGAGGAGTTCTGGCGGGTCTGGAAGGCATCACCGGCAAGAAGGCCATTGACTCCGATGCCATGACGGTTAAAAACTGAAGAACGTTTCCCGGCAGATTCAAGAGTGGAGCGGTAACACATGGAACACTGTGAATAGGCGCGACGCCTGTCACCCAAATTCAAGTTAGAGAGGGAGCACCAAAGTGCTCCCTCGTTTGTCTTATTCTTCCGGGAGTTAGCCGATCACTTACTCGTCCCTTCGCTCATTTCGGCTTTCTCCGTAGCTCCGATGGCCAGGGCATATTTCTTGCCGATGAAGCGCACTTCGGAAATTGTTGCCTTTCCGCTGGAGCGGTCGACGACCGCGATATTATTGTCGGAGGCGCGGCCGAGTTCGACGACTTTCGCCGAAGCCTTTGCCACTTCCTTCTTACCCAGCAGGAAGCTGACCTCGACGTTCGGCCCCGCGCCTTCCCAGCGCAGTTGATACTCGCCGGGGGTAAGCTGCTGGCCGTTGACCATGACCGCCTCTCCTACCTGCAACGAACCCTTGTTACTTGCAAACGCACTCGACGCGAGCAGCACGGCCAGCCCGAGTACAACCGTCTTTACCAAAGTGTTCAATTTCATATGCTCCTTACTTTCTGCCCGGTCTCTCGCCCGGACGTTAGGGGCGGCTGGTGATAGTTCGAGAGCGCTCGACTGAGGGCTTGCCTTATTTCCGCAAAGTCCTACAATGCGCATGTCAGGGTGACGCAAAAAGACGCGGGCCCCATGCTCGTTCTTTTTACCGGTACCCGGCGCGCCCAGGGCCGCCAAACCATGCGCGCGCCAGTCCCGTCACCCTGCACATTTCTAAGTGGTTCGAAGTTGGTTTCGTCCACACCACGTTGGTCCGCTACAGGATACGAATCGCACGTCGAGTTAGTTCCCGCTTTTTTTGTGCGGACCAGTTTTTGCTAACATGCTTCTTAGACGCGCAGACTCCCGCTGCGTTAGCAAATCGTTTACTTCTTGTGCGGGGAACAGTGCATTTATGTCTTGTTAGGGGTTCATGCGCCGGAAGGGTCGTCCCTGTGGTGGTTGTAAAGGCGTTGGCTCCGTTGTAGATGATAATCCCCAAGGTTCTTTGGAAGACCTCAGTTAGCCTCCCATTGCATCGGGTGGGAGCGCCTTGCGCGGCGGATGCGAATTCATCGGACTTTCACGAGATTGCAATACTCCCGCAACCTCTCGCCGCTATCGTAATCCCAGTTGCCCTTCTAACCGGGAGGGTTGATTAGGACGGCCTTGGGGGGCTCCGGGCTGTCCTTTTATTTTGTGGTTGCATCCTCCGCGCCGCTCCGGCATTTGCAGCCGGCGTTGCTTCCCGGAAGAACGAGGGACTTAGAATCTGTCCAATTACTCATGCTTTGATGGGGACGGGCTTCAGCCCGTCCGTTGAGGCCACAATACGAAGCGGCTTCCAGCCGCTGAGGGAATGAGTTCGCAAGCCATGCTGTCCCTCGGGGGCTGAAGCCCGTACCCTTCAAAACCCAACAGTTTTTGGACAGATTCTTACTTCAAGTACGCTCGCACCAAGCTGATCAGATCTTCGGTCAATTCCTCGGGAGATTCCGTGCCGCGGTCCGGATGCGTGATGTGCAGCCGGATGTGGTCTTCGAGGATCTCCGCCATGAGGCTGTTGACGCCGCCCCGGATCGCCGCCAGTTGCATCAAAATGTCGGCGCATTCGTCTCCCTCGGTCACCGCGCGTTCGACCGCGGAAATTTGCCCGCCCATGCGTTTGATGCGGGAAAGCAGCTTCTGTTTTTCCTTCGAGATTACTTGAGGTTTGTCTTTCATAAGTTTTTTCGATTGTACCGCATTTTTCCCTTGACAGATACCCTAGGGGGGTATGATATAAAAGTCTTGGCGGGAAAGCCACACCTCCCGTTAAGACTACCCAAAGTACGTATGAATAAGAGCGGCGATTGCGGGCCCCCGAGTTGGCGGCCCGCTGGATGCCAGCAGTAGACGCGAGACGATAGCCGTATTGCTCTTCCCCTATCGCTTCACCTCTGCTTCTTCCATCCCCCCAAACTGAGACGAGAATGCCCGGCCCAATTCACAAGCGCGTGTGGCCGTTTGGTGCATTAACCATGGTTAACTGAATGTGGTATACTAATGTTAATCGCCTGCCGTGGAGCGCATGTGGCGCGGTTGGATAAGGGACCTGGCGCCAATCGATCCAGCCATGGGAGGCCGGCGTTCAAGCCCGGGCGGCAACTGTAACGTTCTTTTAACCGGGAGAAGCCATACTGACGTATTGCGCATGCCAGTGTGATTGAAATCACAAAGAGAGGTGACCGGTGGCGCAGCCGGGTGCGGCAGTCGGGCGATAGTTTGGACCCATGATACTGAAAATGAAATTCATATTCATTATGAACGCCCTCGTTGCGGCCCGCTGGGCCGGCCAACGCCGCGCTGCCGCGCCGATGTTGTCTCTGGCCCTGGCGCTCGCGTCCGCGGTGGGCGCCGCCGCTCCCGCCGCCTGGGCGCAGGCGCAAACCGCCTTCCTTTCCACCCCGGCCGCCTCTTCCGCCGCGCCAGATGCGTTCGATCCGCCCAGCCCGCCCGCCGATTCCGGTGCCAGCGCCGCTGCCGATACGGAGGCGATGTTCCCGCACTTCAAGAGCACGCGCTTCTGGCTCTCTGGGCAAACAAACTTCATCTTCCAAACTCATCCCGATTTTCATGCCGACTATAGCGGGCCGCACAGCCTCAGTCCGCACTATGACAAGGCCACTTCGCGAGTCATGACGCTCTACACCGGCGTGCGGATCGATAATTCCACCGAATTTCTGGTGGACATCGAAGAAGCGGGCGGCGCGGCGCTGAGCACCGGGCTCGGTTTAGCGGGCAATACGGACCTGGACATCGTGCGCAATCCGCTCTTGAGCAAAGTTCCATACCTGGGGCGCGGCATGGTCCACAAGGTGTTCGCGTTGAGCAAGGACAAGGTCGAGAACCAGCGCAGTTTTTTATCGCTGTTCGACGAGTTGCCGCGGCGGCGGCTGGAAATTCGCTTCGGCAAATTCAGCTTGCCGGATTTTTTCGACGTAAATTCGGTTGGCAGCGATACGCATCTTCAATTCAGCAACTGGGCGGTGGACAACAACGGCGCCTGGGACTACGCCGCCGATACGCGTGGCTACACCGTGGGCCTGGTAGCGGATTACGAGGACCGCAACTGGGGGTTTCGCTTCGCCGAAGGGCTTATGCCGAAGGTCGCCAACGGCATCGATCTGGTGTGGCGGCCTTGGCAGGTCCACGCGGAAAATTGGGAATATGAATTGCGCCATGGCATCGTGCCTAAGAAAGCGGGCGTGGTGCGGCTGCTCGCCTACACGAACTACGCCAACATGGGCATTTACCGCAATGCGGTCACGCAGTTTCTAGATCATTCGTCCCCGGAGCCGGAGACGGCGCCGGAAATCACGAACCACCCCTGGCACATCACACGCAAATATGGTTTTGGCGTGAACCTGGAACAGAATCTCACGCGCAACGTCACGGCGTTTGCCCGCTGGGGATGGGACAACGGCAAGACCGAGTCCTTTGCCTACACCGAAATCGATTCGACTCTTGTCGAGGGCGTAGGGGTGAATGGCGCGCTATGGCGCCGCAAGCAAGACCGCGCCGGCTTTGCCGTTGTGACCAACGGGATCAAGAAAGACCACCAGGTCTACTTGGCCGATGGCGGGCTCGGTTTCCTGCTGGGCGATGGCGGACTAAGCTATGGCCGCGAGAACATTGTCGAATCGTATTACACGGCGCACGTCTGGCGCGGGATCTATATCGCGCCGGGAGTGCAGCACATCGACAACCCCGGCTACAACCGCGCCCGGGGGCCGGTGGTCGTGCCGTCGCTTCGGGTCCATGTGGAATTCTAGGCCGCGGGGGCCTGCAATAATGGAGAAGTGTTTCACGTGAAACACTATGCAGAATATATTGTTAGTACAAATGTATTAGTACATTGGCGTTATATGGAACATGCGAAAAGGTTTATGGGGACGCTCGTGGCGGTGCAATTGGGGCTAGTTTCCGGGGCGGGGCGGGGCGGGGTGTGGTGAAACAGCCGCCAGCGTGTAATTTTTATACACCCTATCATTTGGCGGTCTGGCGCCCAGTCGAGCGTCCTGTTCTGGGAGCCGTGGAATTCCAAGTCTAGAAAAGCGCTAGTACTGTGACCGTGTGATAAGTCGTACGTGGGAAGGTTGGTACGCTTTACACCCACCCAGGTTAGCGCCCAAAGAACGGGCGCGAACCTGGGGCACCAACACCGGCCCAAAGAACGGGCGCGAAACCTTCGACAAGATCAGGGCAGGCTCTGGAGCACGTTGCCCCAAGAACAGAATGAGAGTCGCGATGGGGAAAGGAAGTCAAAATCCCCACCCTGTCGCAAAAAACGCGACAAGGGTGGGGCACCCACACGGCTCAGTTCCCAGTTCCCAGTAAAACGCAATTAGAACGTGAAGCGGGCGGAGAACTGCAAGCTGCGGGGGAGGCCGTTGGGGCTGATTTCCTGCAGAGCGCCGAAATTGTCCGGGCCGGAGTTAGGCACGAGATAGCAGGTCTGGTTCGGCGTCATACCGTCGCCGCAAGTGGTCCCGACCGGGTTATATTGCAACTGGTCGATGCCGTTGCCGTTCTGCACGTAATAATTGGCGTGGTTGAACAGATTGAAGGCTTGCACTTGAAATTCCAGTTCCTTGCCTTCCTTGATTTCAAAACTGCGCGCCAAGCCCATGTCGATCCGCTCCAACCAAGGGCCGTAGAAAGAATTCAGGCCGACGCCCGGCGTGGGGCCAGCTTGATCAATGCCACCCGCGGTGGCAGCGGTGTCCTGGTTAAAGGCAGTGTCGTTCAGGTTGTAATTGCCCGGGGGGTTGCCCGGGGCGACGGGGCCGCAATTGTTTAACGCCATCGCGATGATCGGATTAAGCGTTGTGGAACTGGTGCAGGCGGTACTCAACAAGGCCGCGTAGGGACGGCCGGAAGAGAATTCCATGACGCTGCTGAGCGTCCAGCCGGAGAGGACTTTGCGGCCGGTATCGGAAGCGGTCAGCTGTTCCAAGCGAGGCCGGTAGACGGCGGCGAAGGTGAGGCGATGGCGCTGGTCGAGGAGCGTAGGGGCGTGGGTATTGCTGAAGTCGAACTGATTGTTGAAGTCCATGCCATCGAGCATGATGCTCTTGGCCCAAGTGTAGGAGAACTGCAGCGAAAGGCCGTGCGACATGCGGTGCTGCAACTGCACGAAGAGGGAGTTGTAATGGTTTTGTGCCGGGCTGATGACCTCCTGGATCTGGCCGAATTGGGTAGTGATGCGACTGTCCGCGAGCATAAGCAGATTACTATCCATAGTCGGCAGGGTGTAGGTCGGGCCATTGCAGGAGGTGAACTGGGCGTTCGGCGCAAGCGAGCTGGGAGGGCAAACGATGTACGTCGTGGTACCGGTCAGCGGTTGGAGATTCACGTCGTAGGCGCTGCCGGAAATTAAGTGCACGCCATGATTCCACATGGTGCCGACGCTTAAAGTTGTGTTCTCGAAAATCTCGCGCTCAATTTGCAGACTCGCCTGCATAATGTAGGGCACCCTGAACTGCGGAGAAATCAGGGAAATATCCTCGGAGGCCGAAAACAACGGGGAATTCGTGGGGAGAATAATGGGAAACGTAGGCAGCTGTGCATTTGGCGCACCGGAGGAGTAACTGGCACTGGCCTCGGACTGCTGTGACAGCAGCCCGTTCGAGACCACCGCGTTGCGGTAGTTCAGGCCGTTCATGTTGGTGTAGAACATGCCGAAGCCTCCGCGGACGACGGTCTTCGATTCGGGTTGCCAGGCGAATCCGAAGCGCGGGGCCAGGCGGCGAAACTGGTTGGGATATTGCCCGGTGAGCGGGAAGGCGGGATTTTCCGCGGGCTGGGGATAAACCTGGAAGTCCTCGCGCAAGCCCATTTCGAGGGTCAACTTGGGCAAAGCGCGGAAGGTATCCTGTGCGTAGAATCCGTAGTAAGGCACGGAAAAAGAAAAAGTCGGGTTGCCAGCAGCCTGGCTGAAATTGCTGTACTCTCCAAGCGCAAAGGCCTCGAGATTGGGAAACTCATAGAGGCCGAGCGGCGAGCCGAAGTCGACAGCCTCGTTCGGATCGGCGCCGCCATCATTGGTGTCGGCGTCGTAGGCGCGGTTAAAATCGAAACCCAATTGCAAGGTATGCTTTCCGATCACATAGTCCACGCGGTCGGCCAGGGAGTATTGTCTCTCAAAAACTTTTCCGATGGAGAAAGCGGCGTTCCCCATAGTAAAAGCCGAAGGACTGTCCAAGACCACGGTCGGCGAGTTTGGAGCCAAGCCGCTCGGGGTAGCGATCTCATTGTCTTGCGAAGTGCTGACGTGAAATTCGTTGAGCAGTTTGGAGGAGAAGGTATGCGTCCATCCCAGGCTGACCTGGAAGGTATGCACGTAGGCGTTGGCCAGGGTTTGCATCCCATAATTACCTACGGTGGGGTCGAGGATGACGCCTCCGGGCGAGTTGAACCGGTTCACATTGAGGCTGAGGAACAGGCCATCGCGGGAACTGGCCTGATAATCGAGGCGCGGGGTAATCACCCAATCGTTGCCCTTTCTAGGTTTGGCGCCGAGATTCAAGGTCAGAGCGTCGATCGCGTTCGAGACTTGTTGCAGGTAAACCGGATTGGTTGGGTCGGGCGCGACATCGCTGCCCGGGAGCGGCAGAGGGCCGTTGGGTGCAGGGAGGGTCGTCCCGGCTGGAACATTAAAAAGGGCCAAGAGCGAAGGCAGGTTCGCCGGCGTCGTCGCCAAATCCGAGTTGATGACGGCAATCGGATTGTTGCGCAGTTGCTGCTCGTAATCCACGAAGAACCATAAACGGTTGCGCACGATCGGGCCGCCCAGCCCGGCGCCGAATTGCTGCAAAGCATCGTTGGGTTTGGGATTGCCAGCGGCTTTGTCGAGAGCATCGTTGGCCTCGAACACGGAGTTGCGATTGTAATAGAACGCGCTGCCGTGGAAGGCGTTGCCACCCGACCGGGTCACCGCATTCACGAAGCCCGCGCCACCGCCAAAGATCGACGAGTAGGGGCTGATCGAGACTTGAAACTCGTCGATTGCGTCCTCGCCATAGAGATAGGGGATGCGGTAGCGGCCGATAATGTCGGAGAAGTAGTTATTCGTCGCATTGGAACCGTCCACGGTGAAGACCGTGGAGCCATTTCCATTGGCATAACCCGAGTCTTCTCCGCCCTGTTGCCCGGCAACGCTCACCAGGCCAGTGTCGCCGTCGTAACTGGTATTGGGCGAGAGCGTCATAAAATCGGTGTATTTGCGACCGTTGAGCGGCAATTCCTCAATAAGGGACCGCTCCAGCACGGTGGTAGCGGAGGACTCCTCCGGACGCAGCAGCGGCGTCGTCCCGATGACTTTGACCGTGTCGGCGCTGGCTCCCACTTGCAGCTTGATGTCTAGCGACGAGGTATTTCCCACCAGCACCCGCACTAAGGCTTGCACATCGCGAAAGCCCTTGAGACTGGCCGTGATGGAATAGTTGCCCGGCATGAGCACGGGAAAGCGGTAAAGCCCAGTATGGTTGGTCGCAGCGGTTTGTTCCACGCCGGTCGCCAGGTTCCGCACAACCACCGATGCGCCCGGCACGACCGCTGCGCTCTGGTCGGTGACGCGGCCGCCGAGCGCGCCCGTCAAGACCACATTCTGGGCGCGTGAATCGAGCGAAAGCACGCCAGCGAGGAGAAGCAGGATACAAGCAAATTTTTTCATTGCAGAAATTCCTTGCCTGGCCGCTCTCGTCGGAGGCAGCCAAAAAAATCGTGGGTCCATCTTCACATTATCGTCGTGTCCGCTTCCAGCGCTCAAGCTACGCCCAAAATGGAATACCGCGGGAAGTACATCGGAACTGCGAACACTCGATAAGTTTACCCAACAAAGTTAAACGTACTGTAAATTCAAAAACCGGCTGCCCGCCTTTTTTCTGGGCGGACAGCCGGGATGGTTACTGCGCTTCGGCCCTGGATCAAGTGCCGCGACCGCGCGATCGGTCGTACGAGGGAAGGTTGGTACGCTTTACCCCCACCCAGGTAAGCGCCCAAAGAAAGGGCGCGACCCTCCGACAAGCTCAGGGCAGGTTCTGGAGCACCAACAGGAGCTCCTTGTGGAACTCATCACACGATCACGGTTTTCCGTTCAGCCGTTGCGCGTAATTCCGGATTCTTGCTTTTGCGCGGTTTGGAGGGCCCAGGCCATGCGCGGAGTGTTATGGGCAATTCCCAAGCGGCCCTGCGCGTCGAGCAGAATGATCCCGCCGTGGCCGTTGAGCCGCTGCTTGAGATAGTTCATCGCTTCCTTGGCCACCCACTCGGGCAGGTTGCCGGATTCGACGCGGTCCGCCGCCCACTTCGCCAGCACCAGTTTCATGATCGGTTCGCCCCATCCGGTGGTGGAAGCGGCGGCGCTGAGATTGTCGGCATAGCATCCGCAGCCGATGAGCGAAGAGTCGCCGAGGCGGCCGGGAGCCTTGTTGAGCGTGCCGCCGGTTGAAGTCGAAGCCGCGATATTGCCCTCGCGATCAAGTGCGACGGCGCCAACCGTGTCGTGTGAAATTTGCGGTGCAAATAGATCGTTGCCGTGCATCGATTCCTGCGCCTGATATTCGCGCAGGCGCTCGATTTCGCGCGGAACGACGAGGTCTTCGTTGCGGCAGAGAGCGATGCCGTGCTCGGCGGCAAAGCGCTCGGCGCCATCGGCGACAAAATAGACGTGCGGGCTTTCGCTCAGAATTTTGCGCGCGGCGCGCACTGGGTTGCGCAGGCGCTCGACGCCGCCGACGCCGCCGCCACGCAGGGTCGCGCCGTCCATGATGAAAGCGTCGAGTTGCACCTTGCCGTCGCGGTTCAGGAAACTGCCGCGGCCGGCGTCGAAAGTCTCGTCGTCTTCGAGGACGACCACGGCTTCCTCGACCGCATCGAGAGCGGAGCCGCCGCGCTCCATCGCGCGCCATCCGGCGGCCACAGCATTGCGCACACCGTTGAGGTGCGCCTCGATCATATCGTCGGGAATGGCCCAAGCGCCGCCGTGAACTAACAGAACAGGATTGGTTGGCACGAATAATCCTTGAGGGAAGTTATGAATAATAGTTTAGCAGGCGGCGATTGAGTGTGATTCGTACAAGGTGGAATTCGTATCAAATGGGATTCGTATCAGGGCATCGCTTTAGCGATGCCGAAAATAGCGCCACCGCATGCGTTCACGCGGCGCGGCCGAGGGCGTCCATTTCCGTGGTGCGCTGCCAGGTGTAGAGGATGCGGTGGACCACGGTGATGGTGGAAAGCACGCCAATCACCCAAAGCACCGGGGCCATGACGTTGAACAGGGCGCCGATGATGAGCAGCACCAACCGTTCCGGGCGTTCCATGAAGCCGACCTTGCAGGTGCCGATGATCGACTCGGCGCGGGCGCGGGTGTAACTGACCATGATGGCGCTGATCATGGTCAGCGCGGTCAGCACGACATAGAAGAACCGGTTGCCGCGAGAGTAGTAAACCAGCAGGCCGAAGAAGAGCGACGCGTCGCTGTAACGATCGACGATGGAATCGAAAAAACCTCCGAAGCGCGTGACCTGGTTCGAGAGGCGGGCGACGCGGCCATCCACCAGGTCGAAGAATCCCGATCCGATCACCACCAGCCCGGCATAGAAAAACATGTGGCGCTGGTTGATGACGTTGGCGTAGCCAAACAGAAACGCGGCGTAGGTGTTGACCACCAGTCCCATCACGGTGAGGGCGTTGGGATTGATGCGCGAAAGAGCGAGCAGGCGCACGATGGCGTCGAGCAGCACGCCGCAGGCGCGGCCGAATCCGCTCGTCCAACTCAGGTAGCGACCGCTCATGCCAAACTCCTCATTATTATTGTAGTAATAGTGCGGCCCACGATGTTACAACTCACTCCGTTTCTCGTTCCGGCTCCGGTTGTGCCGCCAGATCCGCTTCCAGCTTGGCTTCGGCGAGGTCGTGCATGGTCGAGAGTTTTAAAATTTCCAGCTCGCGGCTCCCGCCGGGAGTGACCACGGTGGCGACGTCGCCAACTTTCTTGTTCAATAGCGCGCGCCCAATCGGCGAGGTGGTTGAAATTTTTCCAGCGGCCACGTCCGACTCTTCGCTCATCACGATCTGGTATTCCATCTCCTCATTCTTGGTGCCGTCGAAAATCGTCACGGTCGATCCCAAGCCGACTTTGTCTTTGGGGATGTTATTCAGGTTGATCAGCGACAGCTCGCCCAGCCGCTTGCCCAGTTGGCGGACACGCGCCTTCAGATACTCCTGGCGCTGCTTGGCCATGTGATACTCGGCGTTCTCGCTGAGGTCGCCCATGGCGACGGCCTTTTTGATCTCTTTGGGAATATCGAAGGCCAATTCGTGTTCGAGCAGGTTCAGCTCGTCCCGAAGCTTCTTTTTGATCAGTTCCGTCATCCACTTCGCATTATAACGCCGAGCCCTAGGGGAACGGCGCTCGGGTCCCGGTCTGGACGCGAATGGCGCATCCAACCTACTAAGTCGAAATGACTTAGAGCGGATCCAGTAACGGCGCATGGCTCTCGGGACGGGGCTTTGCCCCGTCCCAGCGGGGCAAAGAAGCGATTCCATCGAATGGCCGCAACGCTTCTCGATTGCCTTACGAGCGGCGCTCGGCTAGACTTAAAGCTAGTTTTCCGCACCCTCGGGCGAGGGCCCCTCCATGAATGCAACGGGCGTTTTTCACATCGGCGATAAGGTCGTTTACCCCAACCACGGCGTCGGAACAGTCGAAGAAATCAGCAGCCGGGCCATGGGCGCCACGGTCGCGAAATTCTACATGCTGAAAATCGCGGCCAGCAGCCTGAAGGTGATGGTGCCCTTCGCCAACATGGTCAACATCGGAGTGCGTCCGGTGGTGCGCAATGGCGAGGTGCAGAAGATCGTCGATTACCTTTCCTCGGGCGAATGCATTAACGCCGCCGACTGGAAAGACCGCTTCAAGGAAAATTCCGACCGCATGCGCACCGGGGAACTGGCGGACGTGGCCGCGGTGCTGAAAGGCCTGCTCGTCCTGGGACAATCCAAATCGCTTTCCTTCCGCGAAAAAAAGATGCTGGAACGCGCCCGTTACTTGCTGGTCAGCGAAATGGCCGCTTCGCGCAACTGCGAAGAGAGTTTGATTGAACAGGCGCTCACCAAGGCCCTGCTGAAGTGCAATCTGCGCTTCCCGGAAATTAGCGAACTTGCCTCCTGACCCTGCGCGATGCGCTCGCCGGTTTGCGGAACTTACGAGCGACGGCGGCGTGCCAGTATTGTGCCCGCATGATTTATACCGTTTCACCACTGAGAGTAGCGCCGCCGTCCCGGCGGCTGTCCGGCGGGCGTCCTCGCCCGCCGCGCCGAGGGCGAGACGCCCTCGGGACAGCCGGCAAGATGCCGGCGCTACCCGTTTTGCACGCCGTAATTATCATGCGGTCACGGTACTAGCGGGTTCTGCCGCAACTCCAAAGCGAGCCTGACCCACTACCGCCCGGTTTCCACATTCTCTCGGGCTGTGTAAAATATAGTGTTGATTCCAAGTGTGGCGGAAGCCTGGCAATCCTTCACCCCAGCAAGCCAAAAGCGGGCTCGCCGGAGGCCCGGATCTGCCCCGCTGCCCAGAATTCCAAGCAGAAGCGCATAAGTGAAGGAGATGTAACCCGTAATGTCGATTCCAGCAACCCAACTCCGTCCCGGCATGATCATCAAGCACAACAATGATTTGCATTCCGTGTTCAGCGTGGAGCACCGCACGCCGGGCAACCTGCGCGCCTTTATCCAGGCGAAGCTGCGCAACCTGCGCACGGGAGCCATGTTCGAGCACCGGTTCCGTTCGCCCGACCCCATCGACAAAGTCAACGTCGATGAGGTCACCATGGAGTTTCTCTACGCCGATGGCGACAGCTACTACTTCATGAACTCGGAAAACTACGAACAGACCCACCTGACCCGCGAGATCCTGGGCGACGCCGTCGATTACCTCACGTCGAATCTCGAGATCAAGGTGGAGTTTTTCGATGGCAAAGCCGTGGGCATCGAGTTGCCGCAGACCGTGGTGCTGACCATATTGGAAGTCGAGCCCGGCCTGAAGAGCGCGACCGCATCGAGCGTGACCAAACCGGCGAAGACCGAAACCGGCCTCATCGTGCAGGTGCCGCCCTTCATCAACGAAGGCGAGAAGATCAAGGTGGACACGGCCGAAGGCACGTATTTGTCGCGAGCGTAAGGAAAAAGTCAGAAGTTAGAAGTCAGATTGAAGAAGTAAAAGCTCTCATGTCCCAGAGGCGTCACTTGCTTCGAGAGTTCTTACTTTGGGAATTTGACTTCTTACTTCTGCAATCGGATTCCATGGCTTCCACTGAGCGAATTTCCGTTCAAGCCCGGCGCTTTCTCGTGCGCGGACGCGTGCAGGGCGTTGGCTTCCGCTGGTTTGTCGAGCGCGAGGCGCACATTTTGCAGATTGCGGGATGGGTGCGCAACAATCCCGATGGCAGCGTTGAGGTGCTGGCCCAGGGCACGCGCGACCAGTTGGCGGGATTGTACATGCGGCTGCGCGAAGGCCCGCGGGCGGCGCGCGTGGATGCCGTCGAAGCTTCCGAAGCCGAGCCGGCCGCCGGACTCGGATCATTTCAAGTTCGATGAGCGTAACTTCGATTCCAGGAGCTTAACTTCACGATGACGACCACCTTGTTGACTAAGACGCCCACCAAGAAACCGGCCAAGCCAGTCGATTGCGAGGGACTGAAAAAACTGATCCGCGAGGTGCCCGACTTCCCGAAAAAAGGCATCCTGTTCTACGACATCACCACGCTGCTCAAGGATAAAAGCGGTTTGGCGCGGCTGATCGACGCGTTCTCGGAAAATTATGCCGGCAAGAAGATCGACCTGGTGCTGGGCATGGAGGCGCGCGGATTTATCTTCGCCCCGGCGCTCGCTTATCGCCTGAAAGCCGGCTTCGTTCCGGTGCGCAAGCCGGGAAAACTGCCCGCCGAAACCGTGAAAGTCAGCTACGACCTGGAATACGGCAGCAACGTGCTCGAAGTCCACAGAGATGCGATCGAAAAAGGCCAGCGCGTGCTGATCGTGGACGACCTGCTGGCTACGGGCGGAACGGCGGCGGCGACGGCGGAACTGGCGAGCGGATTGGGCGCGGAGATTGTGGGGCTCGGGTTTGTGGTCGAGCTCGAGTTTCTGAAGGGACGCGAGAAACTCAAAAAGTACGACGTGTTTTCGCTGCTGCGCTACGACCGGTAGGAGCGCGGCGATGCCTTGGCGTTCGAGCGGTTTCGCGTGATGGTGTAGAGTGTGCGCCCCCAGCGGTTAAAGCCACTATCCGTTATAGCACTAAGCGGCACGAGTAAACTCGTGCCATTCCCGTTCGTGCCTTTCCTATACAACAAACCGGGAAATACTCTAATGAACTCAGATGGGCTGAGATCGTAGGCATTTCCTGAGAGCGCGATTGTCGCGGCGCGGTGGAAAGTACTTACGGATTGGCTGCCTGTCTTACTTCACCAATAATTGAACGGCCCGAAATACTTCTCTCCAAATCGCCAGGCTGAAAACCATGGCGGCGGCGTGAGAGAAGATCGCAATCCAGTTCCAGTGAATATACGTTTCGTGCTCACTGATCCACATCGGGGGAGGGCTCCTTGCTGCGATCTGTGCGGAAGCAATTATCCGCCCGTTCGGCGGATTTCGCAAGTGGCTGAAAACACGCAGGGTCTTGAGCGGTCGGCGGGCGGAAGCTGGGTAAAATCGCGCAGTGCCGGAAAAATATACGCGGCGGGCGTGGCTGCACAGACGGAGCAGGCCCCCGGCTTCACCGCGGCAGTAGTACAATCGCGCCATGAACAGCTTGATTCAACCGAGCGCAAATCCAAGTCCAAATCCAATGACGGAGCCGCCAGAGTCGCGGCTGCGGTCGATCGCCATCGGGATCGCGATCGTGGCGATCGTGGTCGGCGCGCTGGCGCTGATTTTCCGCGCCGAGCGGAAGAAGCCAGCCGCGCCTCCGGCCTATGCCGCCAGCCTGAAACTCTCGGACCTGAAGACCAGCGCGGCACAGAATTTTGTGGGCGCAACCGTCAGTTATCTCGATGGCATGATCGCCAACACTGGCGATAAGACGGTTGTGCACGCGGTGGTGCAGGTCACGTTCAAGGACGACATGGGACAGGTGGCGCAGCTCGAGGAGCTTCCCATCCGCGTTCTGCGCACCGGCGGCCCCTACGACGAAGCCGTCGATCTCAACCTATCGCCGCTCGGGCCGGGACAGAGCAAGCCTTTCCGGCTGACCTTCGAGAACATCTCGGCACAGTGGAACCACGCCTATCCCGAGTTGCGGATCACCGACGTTACGGTCAAGTAAGAAGCCGGAAGCAGCAAGAAGCTGTCTGGCGCGGTTGACATCCTATGACAAAAGGTTGGGTGGCAGCGGGGCAATAAGATCTTCAACGCAGAGATCGCAGAGAAAAGCTTTGGCTAAAAGCCAAAAGCCGTCCTTGCCTGCGTCCTCTGCGCAAACTCCGCGAACTCCGCGTTCAAAATTTCTCAATGCCCGCTTATACGGCCCGGCCATCTACAATTGAAGGATGGACGCTGCTGGGACGCCCGGATATGGGCGCATTATGGCCCTCGATGTCGGATCGAAGCGAATTGGAGTTGCCGTCTCCGACCCGCTGGGCATCACCGCGCAGGGGTTGGATACGATCCAGCGGCAGAACAAACGGCGCGATCTGGAAGCCCTGAGGCAAGTGCTGGAGAAATACGAGGTGCGGGAAATTGTGGTCGGGCTGCCGCTGCGCTTGAGCGGCGCGGAAGGAACGCAATCGGAGAAGATGCGCCGTTTTGCCGGCGATCTGCGCGCACATTTCGGATTGACCGTCCATTTGTGGGACGAGCGTTGGACCTCAACCGAAGCCAACCGGTTGCTGCGCGAGACCGAGCTTTCGATCAAGAAGCGGGGGCAAGCGGTCGACCGGATGGCCGCTATATTGATTCTGCAATCGTGGATGGAAGCGCAGGCGGCGCGCTAGAGCGTTTCCCGTGATGGTATAGAGTGCGCACCCTCAGCGGCTAAAGCCGGAACTTGTTGCAACCCCTAGCGGCACGGCTGAAAGCCGTGCCCTTCCCGTTCCCGGCTCCCTCTACAGCAATTCGAGAAATGCTCTAAGTGTGCGGAAGCGATCTCGGCGCAGATCAAAACGCAGACCAATGCCAGGACAAATCTTGGCAACGTACGGAGCGCACTGTTTTTCAAATCCGTTATTGCGATTGCCTGAATTTTCGCGCGGCCAGCCAGTCGTCCAGTGCGGGATCGTAATCGGCCAGCAAGCGCGCCCTGGTTTCCTCGGCATCGTGAGCATTCCCCGACGCCGCTTGCAATTCGGCCAGCTTGGCCATGGAGAATGGATCCTCGGGATCTTCCCGCAGTTCCGCGATGGCCGCGCCGGTTTTCTTTTCCGCCCCGAGCAGCGCGCCGTTGGCGCCGTGGTAGGCGCGCTCGACCGCGTTATTGCGGTTGGTCGGGACTATTTTCTGCAAACGCGCGACAGCGGCGCGAGCCATTGCAAGGTTTCCGGCTTCCGCCGCCATCCGGGCCCTCATGCACAAGGTGCGCGCCAGCAGCCGGTCGCGGCGCGACTCCGACACATGTCCTTGGGTTTGCAACAGCGCTTCCGCTCGGTCGAGATGTTGAAAGGCGGCGGCGGGAGATACCGCCAGCAACGCCAGGTCCTGAAGGATGAGACTTCGCTGCTCGGTCAGTTGGAACTTCGTTGCCGCGTCCAGCGCCACTGCCAGATCCACTCGGGCTTGCTTCGCATTGCCTTCACGGGCGTAGGTTATGGCGGATTGAATCTGACAGAGGAGCTTTTCTTGCGGGGTCAACGCGAGAGGAAGCGCTTTGGCGTATTCCTCGCGGGCACGGTTTTGTTTACCGAGTAAGGCGTAGTCGTTGCCGAGGCCCATCTGTGACGTGAAAAACTTTGCATCCAGTTTCAGGGCCTCCCGATACTCCGCCAGCGACTCTTCCAACCGCCCCGCCATCTGCAGAATCTCGGCCAGGGAATCGCGGGGATTGGCATCGTTGGGTTCCATATCGACGTAGCGCTTGAGATATAGGACCGCTTGGTCGTACTCATGTAGGTTGGCGAGGTCATACGCCAGGGTATTCAAAGCGCCGGCGAAACTGGGGTCGATTTCCAGCGCGCGCTTCGTTAATTTCGTAGCTCCTTCGTTATTACCCTGGGATTGCATCCAAAGCCCAGCCTCATAGTTCAGTTGGGCGTCGCGCGGATACATGGCCAGCAAATCGTTCATGGCGGTAATAGCATCGACAAAACGTCCCTCGTCGGTCGATAGTATCCACTTCACCAGAAGCTTTTCTCCAGGCGTCGCGTTCTTGGAGGCAAGCTGCGCTTTTTCCGCCGCCTGTTTAGCTTCCACAGGATCGGATGCCAGCCACACGGTGTAAATCCATGCCTGAGCGAACTGCGGGTCCTTGCGGGTGGCTTCGCGCCACTTCGCCAAAGCCTGCTCAGTGTGATAGTCGTATCGTAAGCGCAATCCTTCCTCGAACAACTTGGCAGCTTCCGGCGAACTCGTGGTAATGGGAAGCCGATCGGGATTCACTGCGGGAGTAGAGGCTGACGGCGAGAGTTGCCCGAGTACACACATCGGGCCCAAGGCGAGCAGGGCGCCGAAAACCACGGTCACAAAAGTCACGGGGCGCCACAAATGACGACTGCGAAAGCCAAGATGATTCCACATGAGAAAACTCTAAATTGTCGAGTAATCTGTCCTCAAATTACTGAGGTAACGGCTGGCGAATGCAGTTGCGTGGGCTGCTACTTGATGTCCTTCATCGCCAGCAGTGTGCCGTAGTCGCGGCCGGAGGGATCGACGGCGCGCGCGACCACTGCATGAAAGGCTTCGCGAAGTTCGGGAAACTTGCCGACCAGCGCCTTGATAACGGCCGAATTCTGCTCGAACGCGCGCGCGGTGTTCAATACATCGGCGGACTGATACACGACTTCCACGTCCAGATCGTTGTCGTTGCCCGTCGGAGCATTACCGGTTAGATCGTTGCCCACGGCGCGCAGATAGATTTCGGTCAAACGATAAATCTTGCCACTCGCGCTCAAATCCACGCTTTTGCCGGCGGCAGGCAGATCGGCAGGTTGCGCCGCCTGGGTCTCGTCGTAGAGTTGGTCGGTGGCGAGCGTGCTCATAAAGTCCACGGGAGCGGAGAGGGCGATGGCCTCGCGGTAATACAACCAGGCGTTGTGGTCCTGCGCCTTGGCCTTGAAAGCGCGGGCGCGGGCGATGAACCACGCGGCATCGTGCCCCGCGGCCTGCGCGGGTCTGGCGTAAAAGCCGGCCAGCTTCCAATCGATGCCGCCCTGCTGCAGGACGAAAGTCAGCGTGCTCACATGCTGGCCGCCGTTCACGTCGAGAATGGCGACCGCGTACTGGCCGGGCGGAAGATCGTTGAGGACAAATACGGCGCTGTCCTTGGTTTGACCCAACTTGCCAAATACGCCGCAGAGGAATTCGGCGCGCGCCAGCGGCTCTGGAGCAAAGGCGGTCAGCAAAAAGGGCGGACGAACGGTTGCCTTGGCGCCGGCGAAGGCGGCTTGGTTCGCTTTGACCGCAGCTTCGATTCCGGCAAAGCTGGCGACCACGGAGGGGATCGAGTTCTGTTTGAGGGCCGCTGTATCGCCGCGCGCCGACAGTTCGAAATAGCGATGCGCGGCGGTTTCGAGCGCGGTGCGCACGGCGCCATCCATGTCGGCGGCGCTTTGGCAAGTCTGAGCGTGGGCGCAGGTAGCCGCGAGCAGCAACCACAGCCATTGGCGGCAGCGGCGGCGAGGCGCCGGTTGCGAAGCAATGCCCAAGGAGAATGCCTCCGCTGGCATTTTACGCGCTGCCGGGGACGAAGACAGCTTAAATGCCGGTAAAAAGTTGTTCTGCACTGCGCCTTTCGTCATGGATACGCAAGAAATAAGGCCATCGGGCGTTCTATATGCAGTGGTAAAATTGGGCAGGGACGCGGGGACTGCGAAGTGGCAGCCGCTTGCGGAAAAGGGGAAATTCCGATGCCGCGCACACGCCGATGGGTTTCCGTGGGATGGCTTTCCGTCGGATGGGTCTCGATGGGATGGATGGTTGCTGGGCCCTTGCTGGCAGCTTCCGTCCTGCTAGTGCAGACTACGGCCCAGGCACCCACGCAGACTGCCGCTCCAACCCCAGCGCCGGCCGCCGCCCCCAAGCCCCACAAACGCCACAATGCCCACAAGGCGCCGAAGCCGCTGGTGCTGCCGCCGTTGCCAGCCGGGCCGCTGAGTCAGGTGCCGTTGGACCAGCTAAAGCCAATGCCTGCCGAGGTCAGCTATCAGGGCGGGTTGCTGACGATCTCGGCCCAGAATTCGACGTTGGGCGAAATCCTGCGCGATGTGCGCAAGCTCACCGGGGCTGCGATTGAAATTCCGAAAGACTCAACCGGCGCCAGCGAACGCGTGATCGCGCACCTCGGCCCCGGAGCGCCGAGGGATGTTCTGGCGGTGTTGCTCAACGGCACCTCGTTCAATTACGTGATACTCGGCTCGCTTTCGGATCCCACGGCGGTTGCGAGCGTGATCCTGATGGCGAAAGCATCGGCGGCGGGAGAAGCCCAGACTGCCACGAACGCGGACCCCAACAATCCGGGAGCGGCGCCAGTCAACCGCTTTACGCCGCCGTTCAGCCAGCGGATCATGCCGCAGCCGGGACAACCTCAGGCCGCGCAAACGGTCGAAGCCGATGACGACGCCGACGATGCGGACAACGCCGACGACAACGCCGACGATCAGGCGCAGCCCGGACAACCGGCCGCCAATGTACAGGAACAGCAGCAGCCGGATGCAAACCAGCAAAACGCCGGACCGAGAACGCCCGAGCAGGTCCTGGAGATGCTGCAAAGACAAAGGCAGCAGGGAGGCCCCGGCTCTATCCCACCGCAACCGCCGCAGTAGTGGCCGCGCAACTCCGTCGCGACTGCCGCTATCTCGGCATTCTGCGGAGCCAGACCTATCCACTTGTATTGTGACTGCATGATGTGTACCGCTTGACCGCCGAGCGTAGCGCCGCCGTCCCGGCGGCAGTCCGGCGGGCGTCCTCGCCCGCCGCGCCGAGGGCGAGACGCCCTCGGGACAGCCGGCAAGATGCCGGCGCTACCCGTTTTACACGCTGTAATCATCATGCGGTCACAGTATTCGTTGCCGGAGCGCTCGGGACTCTTGTCGGCGTCCCGTTTGTCCCGGAGTTATGGGTCTAGAATATAGAGACGGGGCTTGCTCCGTCTGGCAGTGTGACTATGCCTTGACGAAGGATGACCGGGAGGTTTTTATGCGCATTGGAAAATATGAGAGTTCGGAGGGGACGGTCGGCACAGCCGTTACTTTTCTGCTGATTGGGCTGGGCGTGGGCGCAGCCCTCGGCCTGCTGCTGGCTCCGAAGACGGGACGGCAGTTGCGGAAGGATCTGCGGCAGTCGTACGATGACGCGCTCGATACCGTTTCCGATTTCGCCGGCGAAGCGAAAGATCGTTTCGAGGAAGCGGTCGAAAAGGGCGCCGATTTCGCCAGTGAACTGAAGTCCAAGGCCCAGCCGCTGACCGATCTGCTGCGCCGGTCGTAGGGTGCTCGCTGAGAGTACGGCGTTCGCTCTTCGTCGTTCGCTATTCGCGAAGAGCGAACAGCGAACGACTATCAGCCGCGCGCCCTACGGTTCGATCTGGGTTTCGTCCTCAAGCGTGCGCTTTTTCTTGTGCACATTACGGATCACAAGGCCCAGCGAGAAGCGGAAGTTGTCCTGCTTCTTCTTACCGAAACCCGGAAACGCGGTGCCGGTCTGAAAATAATCGGCTTTGAAGCGCAAGGCGAATCGCGGACTGATTTTGTAGTCCGCGCCGGCGCCGGCTACTATCGCCCGGCCCGTGCCGATTTTCGTATAGGTAGTTCCGCCACCGGTGGCCACGCCGCGCGTGCCCTGATGTCCGTAAAGAAGTTCGCCAATCGGCGTCCAGCGTTCATATTTGCGGCGGGCGAATTGCGCGCCAAAAAGAAAGTTGTACTCTTTCGTCGACACGTTGAACGTGGGATAAGTGTCCGGGCAGAACGATGGGTTCCCGTTGCAAACCGGAAATGGAGCCGGCGTGCTTGTCGGAATCTTTGACGTTCCATAGTATTGCCCGCCCTCCACCACGACCCCCAGCCAACGGGTCGCGTTCGCGCCCAGAGAAACGTCCCAACCGGGCAACCCCGCCCAGTATCCGGCGTTGAAAAGGCCAGTCTTCGCGTACGAACCGCCGAGAAACAGTTCGACGCGCGGATACGGTTGCTCCAGCGGCCCGGGTTTGACGCCAGGCGCTGGAATGTCGACCAGGTCGGGAGTTGGCGCTGGGGCCGGAGCTTGCTGTGTAGTCTGAGTCGGAGCCGGCGTTTGCGCCGGGGCCTGCGCCCACGTCATCGCACCGAGCGCTGCCACGACCGCCAATACTCCCAGGTATTTCCTCACGCTTCCTCCTTGAAATGCAGAACTCAGTAGCCAGTAGCCAGTACCCAGTCTAAAAGTAAATCTTTCTCGAACCAGCTAGACACTCCCGCCCAGAACAAGATCTACCATCTCAACTCTGGGTACTGGGTACTGGCTACTGAGTACTGGCAACTGCCTTCCCGAATACAGTATTGTAGTGAAGCTCGACGCTGCCGCAGGTTCCCTGCTCGGGCGAATAGACCACGCAGCGATCGTAGGGCCGCGAATAGAGGTGCAGCGACACCGCCCGCTGGTTCGCTTCTCGCGGATTCGTGACCCGGTGCACGGGCTCCCGCGGATCGATCGAGCAGGCATGGGGCGCCGTCAACTCCACAGTGTTAGATGCCGTCAACCGGCACTTACCGGCCTCGAGGTCCTGATATTCGACGCGAAAATCTTCGACAACCAGCTTTCCCACCGCCGCCGCCATCCAGCAGTTCTGCCCGGCATGATCGTGCACCGCGCTGCCCTGCCCAATCTCCCAGCAAATGGCGATCAGCTCGTAGAGCTCGGTTTTGTCGATCAAGTTGCGGGTGTAGTGCTGCCCGTCCCAGCTCAAATACGGCGTCAGGCTGCCTTCTTCGACCGGCATTTTCGCGAGCAAGGCATGGATCTCTTCCCTGCGATCGAAGGCCGATGCGGGAAGCTCGCGGAGTTTCCCGGCCAACTCGTGAATTGCAACCCGCGCCGGTGTTGTCGGTTCGTTCATCGATGCCTTCCTTTCCGGTGTATCCGGCAAAGTATTGAGTATACCGTGTGCGGCGCTGGACGTTTCTTCGATAGAATCGTCGGTGGCGCGCAAACTCGGTGTTGCCGCGCAGCAGAGTCACGCGGAATTTGCCCGCTGCTAAATTTTAATAAGAGGCCATCTCATAATGAACCGAGGGAGTAAACTATCAGATCCCTAAGGGGCTAAAGCCCACGTCTTTATTGGCTCGGGGCGGCACGGCTAAAGCCGTGCCCTACCCAAAACCATTTATGAGATAGCTTCAAGAACGGCCCAAGGAATTCATGGAAATGAACCTGACGGAAGCCGAAGTTCGCGCGCTCGGCGCGCTGATCGAGAAGGACATCACCACGCCCGAATACTATCCGCTGTCGATGAACGCGCTGGTGAACGCGTGCAACCAGAAATCCAATCGAGATCCGGTGATGCAGTTGGACGAACAGGCGGTGCGCGATGCGCTCGAAGGCTTGCAGCAAAAGCGCATGGCCGGCCCGGCGCGCGGCGCCGACAGCCGCGTCGCCAAATACGAGCAGCGCATGCAGGAGGTGTTTAACTTCACCCGTCCCGAGATTGCCGTGCTCTGCGTGCTGCTGCTGCGCGGCCCGCAAACCCCCGGCGAACTCCGCGGCCGCGCCGAGCGCATGCATCGCTTCGAATCCCTCGACGATGTGCAATCGGCGTTGCAAAAGCTAATGCAGCGCGACCCGCCCCTGGCCAAAGTCCTGCCTCGCCAGCCGGGTACGAAGGAATCGCGCTACGCGCATCTGCTGGCCGGTGACGCGATCATCCCGGAATCTCCTTGCACCGCCAATGCCCCCGCCAGCCGCGATCCGGACGACGCCGGCCGCATTGCCCGCCTGGAAGAAGAAGTGGCCGAGTTGCGCCGGGACGTTGGGGAAGTGAAGGACCAACTGGAGAGGTTTCGCAAACAATTTGAATAAATCCAATCGCAGCGACGCGGTACGCCGCGTTTCCACTTGAGTGTTTCCGCAATTTAACTAGCTGACGATCGCGTCCAGGTATCGTTTGAGCAGATGTTCTCCCTCATCGTCAAATTCCACGAACATGATTCCGTTGCCGAATTGCGGATGACGCGTGATCACCAGACCCCGGAGTGTCACCGCGTAGCCGTCGAGCCAGAGCGTGGCCCGGACCCGTTTCCCAACCGAGAGCGGAATCATCATTTGGACGTAGCAGCCTCCCCGGCTGAGATCGGTGGTCTCCAGCCGCATGGGAACGTCGCTGTCCTCCTGGCGGATTTCGACTTGGACGTGGACGGTGTAACGCGCGTGCTGGCGGCGTTCGATTTCGTTTACAGCGGAGCTGGACGGCTGCGCGTCGGGCGAATTCAAATCCGATTCATCCATGGACCGGCTCCAAGGCCCGGCGAAACGCGCTGCAAGGCCCCCCTGCGTTCCTCATCGGCTGGAAGCCGCTGGGAGTTTAGCCCCGTCGTCGCGCGCGGCCGATTGTGGAGGAAAGGTGATAAGGGAAACGTTTAGGGTCGGGGCCCGCGCCATTCCGTTTGCGCGAAGCTCGCAGTCCGTGACCCGAAGCTCCCAGCCCCGAGCCGCGAAATCGGCCGAAACTTCATTCGGCGTCACGCTCCACCCACGCGCTCTCCGGTATAATCTTCGCCTTGAGCAATCCTTGAGCGAAACTCGATGACGACCATGACCCCGACCACCGAAGCCGCGACGACTGACGCCTCCGCGCCCGCGAAAACTGCGATGGATATTGGCGATATTCTCAAGATCCTGCCCCATCGTTATCCTTTTCTCTTGATCGACCGCGTTCTCGAACTCGACCGCGCCAAGCGCATTGTCGCGCTGAAAAACGTGACCGTCACCGAGCCTTTTTTTCAGGGACACTTTCCCGGCAAACCGATCATGCCTGGCGTCCTCATTGTCGAAGCCATCGCCCAGGCCGGCGCCCTGCTCCTGCTCACCGAGGTCCCCAACCGCGACGAGATGCTCACCGTCTTCACCGGAATCGAGAGGGCGCGCTTCCGCCGTCCCGTCGTGCCCGGAGACCAGTTGCGGTTTGAAGTCGAAGTCCGGGCCTGGCGCAAGACGGCCGCTCGTCTCCAGGGCAAGGCCTATGTGGACGGTAAAGTCGCCGCCGAAGCAACTGTGACTTGCCGCCTGGTGCCGCGTGCGACGGGCGCGGAAAGCGCGGAGAATTTGTGATTTTTCAATTTGTAATTTGTAATTTCGATTGCAGCTTGCAGTCGCAACCCAAATAACAAGAACTGGTCTCATAAATAGTTCTACGGGCAAGCAGTCTGGCCTTCAGGGGCTAAAGCCCGCATTTTATCGGTTCTGAACGGCACGGCTAAAGCCGTGCCCTACCCAAAACCATTTATGATATCGGTACAAATTACAAATTACCCAATTACCAATGCCCACTCATCCCACTGCCGTCGTCGATCCCAACAGCAAGGTCCATCCCTCTTGCCACGTCGGCCCTTATTGTGTCATCGGCCCCGGCGTCGAACTCGGCGAACGTTGCCACTTGGCGTCGCATGTGGTCGTCGAAGGCCCCACCAAAATCGGCGCCGATAACCGCTTCTACCCTTTCACCTCGATTGGCTTGGCGCCGCAAGATATCGGCTACGCCGGCGAACCCACGCGCCTCGAAATCGGCGGCCATAATCAGATCCGCGAGTTTGTCACCATCAACCGCGGCACCGTCAAGGGCGGCGGCTGCACCCGCCTCGGCAACCACAGCCTGATCATGGCCTATGTCCACATCGCCCACGATTGCCAGGTCGGCAGCCACGTCATCATGGCCAACGCCGCCACGCTCGGCGGACACGTAGTCGTCGAAGACTGGGCCACCGTCGGCGCCCTCTGCCCCGTCCACCACTTCGTGCGCATTGGCGCCCACGCCTTCATCGGCGGAGGCACCACCATCACCCGCGACGTGCTCCCCTTTTCCAAAACCTCCGCCGAACGCGGCACCCACGCCTATGGATTGAATACCGTCGGCTTGGAGCGCCGCGGATTCACCAAAGAACGAATCAAGAAACTGCACCACGCCTATCGCGTGCTTCTGGCCTCGAAGCTAAATACCTCGCAAGCTTTGGAGAAACTGAAAGCGGAAGGGGATTGCGGGGAGGACGTGAAAATGCTGATTCGATTCATCGAAGTTTCCGAGCGCGGCGTCATCAAGTAGCATGCATCTCTACTCTTTAGAGCAATTTCACAGATAGTGTACCCCGCGCCACGGACAGTCCCTCAGGGGCTGAAGCCCGCATCTTTTTTGCCCATGATGGCACGGCGGAAGCCGTGCCCTTCCCGAAACCGCAGTGGGTGGATACAGTAACTCTAAAAATGCTCTAATCGGTCAGACTTGACCTTGCTCGCGTTGCTGTCGGATGTGCTACGTCACGTTCATAACTTCCGGTTTCTGCTTTACAACGTTAATCGGACATTACAACAGCCGTGCGAGTGCTTCAGGCAGCCTTCTGCACTTCACGCTTAAATGACATATGGCACTAATGCCGCCACCTCTCGACAATAGGCTGCATACGACTCGCCGAATTGCTCACGCATCCATTTCTCTTCAAGCCTAAGTTTGCGCCATAGTGCGTCGAAAACAAGGGCGGCCGCAAGCAACCCGCGCCATTCGCCACGGGCCACTGCGCAACCGACAAACGCCAGCAGGAGCCCGGTGTAAATGGGGTGACGGACCAGAGCATAAGGGCCACTGGTAATGAGTTCGTGGCCCTCCTTCACGGTGACGGCTTGGCTCCAGTTCGTTCCGAGGTGACGACGCGCCCAAACGGAAAAGAGTAACCCGCCTGCAGTGACTGCCGCGCCGCTCCAGAAGCACATGGCGCTAAGCGGCAGGAAGCGCTCATTCAACCATCGAAGCGGCACGCTTGGGAGTAAGAGAAGTGTCGCTGCGCAAACCAACGAAATCATGCGTGCAATCCGCGACGGCGCGGACTCGCGACGCTCGGTTTCCTTGACATTCCTCGACATTACCTTCCAATAGGCCATGTAACTAAGCCACATTGCAGGGAAAAGATACTTATAGATGAGTGGCATGAATATTCCTCGGTAGACGATAACTGGCGATTCGACGTTATTGTTCGTTATATCGAGTTCAAACTATAACCGCTACTCGCAGAAGATTCTTACTTTTTTCCCATTTTCCTGATCGACATCGATGTTCATGTTCTCGACTGCCTCCGCCCACTCCTTTTCATTCATCGCTTTGTGGGCCGAAAAATCCACCCCAAGTTCGGCTAATTTTTCATTGATTCTCTGTGGAAGCACTGCCAGCAGGCTGGTTCCAGTGCGCATGAACGAAGCCGGCACGCGAATGTTGACCTGCTCATGGCCGGGCTTGTCGACCGCAATTCTTATGAAGCGCGGCTTGCTAGGCTCGGACGGCGAGCGCCCCTCGGCCCTTGCTTCAGCAGAACCCGGCTCCCCGATTTTCTCCAGAAGCCTCTCGGCGTCGGCCACGGAAATTGTGCCCTTCGCCAGCATTTCCAACACTTTCTTTCTTTCTTCCGACATGACTTCCTCCTTATCGTGTTGCTTGTTATCAGCTCAGCTTTTCCAGCGCTTCCTCGACCGTGAGCTCGCCGCGAGATAGCTGCTCCAAAACATAAAGATTGGGCGATGGTGCCGCAAAATCCTGGTCGAGCGCCGCCCCGATTGCGTTCAAACGATTCTTCACCGTCGGATAGCTGATGTTGAACAGGCCCTCCATCTTCTTGATCGAACCGTGGTGGCGCACAAAGGCGATCACAAACGCTTGATCGTCAACCCCAAGCTTCGCCAGCGGCGACACCTCAAAGTTGCCTTCAAGCACCAGCGTGCACGACGGGCACGCCATGCGCGCCACTTTCAACGGACGATTGCAATCCGTACAAATTGCCCTAGAAATATCCATAACGAGTCCACTAAACGTAATCATAATACGTCATGATATTAAATATGTTAATATCTATATTAACTATATTAACTTTTTCTTTGTTTTCCAGAGCGAAGCTGCGGAGCCGCGTCAAATCCTCACTCACGCTCTCAAGCCTGTGCGTGCGATCTGGTTTTTGACCGATCAAGTGGGGGGAAACAAGCGTATATACCGCCATACGGCGGCATGCACTCCTATCCAGACGCTTTAATACGGTATAAAGTGGGAAAATAATCTCAGGTCACCTATGCGGGAATGAAGTTCTGGCGCGAGCTTCTCAGGGCTGCGGGAACGTGGCAAAGACGAATCAAGTCCGCGTCGGAGCCGGAATCCCGGTGATTACGCTTCGCATTCTCATTTACACTGTCTCCTGCATGTCCTCCGCTAAAAAGATCGGACTTATCGCGGGAAACGGAGACTTCCCCCTCCTCGTTCTCGACGCCGCGCGCGCCCAAGGATACGAAGTAGTGGTCGCGGCCATCAAAGAAGAAACTTTCCCCGAGATCGAATCGCATGGCGCGGCCGCGGTTCACTGGCTTTCGCTCGGCGAACTGTCGAAACTCATTGACACTTTTAAGCGCGTCGGCGTCACTCGCGCCGTCATGGCCGGACAGGTCAAGCACAAGCAAATTTTTTCCGCCATCAAGCCCGACTGGCGACTGGCCAAGCTCCTACTCTCGCTCGGCACGCGCAATACCGACTCGCTGCTCGGCGCTATTGCCAAGATCCTGGCCGATGAAGGCATCGTGCTAGAAAATTCGACCGCCCTGCTGGAACCGCTCTTAGCGAAAGCGGGCGTCTTGACCAAGCGCCCTCCCACCGCGCAAGAACGCCAGAACATCGATTACGGACGCCTGGTCGCCCGCCGCTTGGCCGAGTACGACATTGGACAAACTGTCGTCATCGCCGAAGCCGCCTGCGTTGCCGTCGAAGCCATGGAAGGCACCGACCGCACCATCGAGCGCGCCGGACAATTGATGCGGTCGTTAGAAGTGGACGTGGAAGTGGAAGTGGAAGTGGAATCGCAACCTCAAGTGGAATCGGAAACGAAAGCGAAGCTCGAACCTTCGACGCTCAGCCGCGCCCTCACCGTCGTCAAGGTCGCCAAGCCCGCTCAGGACCTGCGCTTCGACGTTCCCGTCATCGGCGTAAAAACCATCGAAACCATGGCCCGCGCCGGAGCAACCTGCCTGGCTCTCGACGCCGGTCGCTGCCTCTTGCTCGACGGCGACGCGACGACGCGGGCAGCGGATGATGCGGGAATTGCAGTGTGCGCGGAATAGACGGAGTTGATTTGGAGACATTCTATGTCTGAAGCTCTGCGCATCGCCGATCAACTTCGCCGCGCGTTTGACGGCGAAGCCTGGCATGGGGATTCCTTGTTTGAAATCCTGCAAGACGTTACCGCGGCCCAAGCATCGTCACGCCCAATTCCAGGCGCTCACTCCATCTGGGAGCTGGCGCTGCACATTGCAGCCTGGGACGACGTGGCGCTGCGGAGCCTGCGTGGGTTCGACGTCGTTATCTCCGATGCGGAGAATTTTCAGCCGGTCGCTGACAGCAGCGAATCTGCATGGCGCGAAGCTCTGGCGCGAGTGCGGTGTGTTCATGAGGAGCTCATCGCGGCCGTTGCCACTCTTCCCGACTCCCGGTTGGAAGAAATCGTGCCGGGCAAAAAGGAAGCGTGGTTCACCTTCTACTTCATGCTGCATGGCGTGGTGCAGCACGAGCTATATCATGCCGGCCAGATCGCACTGCTCAAAAAGATGTGAAACTCCCAGCTCCGAAATCCATCCGCCGACCGCCGCTCCGCCGACGGCGTTTTTTCGCTTTCCCATTCGCCCCCGAAGCTGCGACAATAACCAGTTTATTTCTTCGTTCCGGAGTAATCCCCTGACCGACCAACTTCCCATCAACGTCGCGGTCATTGGCGTCGGCGCTTTCGGCCGCAATCACGCCCGCATCTACCGCCAACTGCAGCAGGCGGGCAGCGTCCGCCTGGTAGGCGTGGTCGATACGAACACCTCGCGCGCCGATGCCGTTGCCCGCGAGTTCGACTGCAAAGCCTTCAGCTCGGTCGAGCAGCTACTGACCACGCACAGCGAAGTGCAGGCCGCGTCGGTCGCAGTGCCCACCGTTCTTCATCTGAATGTCGCGCGCACCCTCATGGAAGCTGGCGTCGACGTCCTCATCGAAAAGCCCGTGGCCGTCACGCTCGCCGAGGCCGATGAACTGCTGCGCGTCGCCACCGAGCGCCAGCGCGTCGCCCAGGCCGGTCATCTCGAGCGCTTCAATCCCGCCGTCCGCGCCACGCTCCCGCTCGTCCGCCGCCCCATGTTTTTTGAAGTCCACCGCCTCAGCGTCTTCTCACCTCGCGCCCTCGATGTCGATGTCGTCCTCGATCTCATGATCCACGACCTCGACATCGTTCTCGCCTTCGTACACTCCGAAGTCAAGGAAATCCGCGCCGTCGGCCTCCCCATTCTTTCCGGCAAAGTCGACATCGCCAACGTCCGCGTCGAGTTCGCCTCAGGATGCGTCGCCAACTTCACCGCCAGCCGCGTTTCCACCGAGCGCGTCCGCAAGCTGCGTTTCTTCCAGCCCGGCCAATATATTTCCGTCGATTATGGACGCCAGGATGTGCTCGTCTTCTCGGTCGGAAACGCGCCGCAAAGCGCGCCGCTCATGCCCGCCGCGCCCACCGTAAGGATGACTTCGGCAATACCGGGCATCCAAATGTCGAAGCCGCCCGTCGCCGCCGAAGAGCCGCTGCTGGCCGAGATCCAGGCATTCTTGGGAGCGGTGCGCACCCGCTCGCGTCCCGTGGTTTCGCTCGACGATGGCCGCCGCGCCCTCCAACTCGCCCTCGCCATCCTCGACGAAATCGCCCGCCACGCCGCCCGCATCGGCATGGCAAACATTTAAAGCATTTCTCGATTTGGTATAGAGTGCGGGCCGCAGTCGTCCCTACGGGACTCGGCTTGAATGCCACAATGATTCCCGGCGCTAAAGCGCCGGGCTATTTTCAATTGTCCCTTCGGGACAAAGTTCTCCCTTTACACCATTTCGAAAAATGCTCTAACCACCGTTTATGAAACACGTCGTAAAGCATTTTCACCGATAGCACCCCACGCCTCTAACAGTCCCTCAGGGGCTAAAGCCCGCATCTTCTTTGGCTTTTGACGGCACGGCTGAAGCCGTGCCCTACCCAAAACCAGCGACGGGTTACACTATCCCTGAAAATAAATGCCCTAGAAAAAAGTGGCGCACCGGAGTGCGCCACTGAGTCGATCGCGAATTGTTAAAACCCTCTTACTACTGTGCTTACTGCAAGAAGTAACCGAGGGTCAGCTGGTTGGCATCGACTTCAATCGCCACGATTCTTGTCGGGTCGATGAAGTAGTAGACGAATGCGTCGTCAGTGCATGCGTCATTGACAATACAGCTCGTGACATCCAGGCCGGAGATGCCATTGTCGGCAACGGTGGGGTTGTAAAAGATCCCATCCTCGGCAGTGCTGGCCCAAGCCGAGAACGTGCCGGTCACGGTCAAATCCGAATATAGAAAGGTGAACCAGTTGAGGTCAACGGGTCCAGTGAAGGTTCCAACTCCGTCAGCTACGACCGGGCCGACGGCGTCGAACTCGAGTTGTTCGGGCGAATCATTATTTTTGACACCAGACACAACATTTTTGACACTATCCGCGACGGCCGGATTCACGCCACCGGCACTCATGGCGTAGGTCCCGCTGAAAGAGGCAGCAGCGAACGGGCCGCCGCTTTGCAGGTAGGCAGAACCGGCGAGCGCGTCGCTACTGTCGAGGCTGATTGCCAGCGCATTGCCGTTCCCATCCAGATAGAGCTGGAGGTTATCGGTAATGACACCGTCGGTTATGCCGGGTATCGTCACTCGCCCGGTGGCATCCAAAGTGTAGGTTCCTGAGGTGATGGCACCTGGGGCCTGCACTGGGGTCTGCACTGTTGCCTGAGTGAAGTCGTTGTAGTTGATGTAACCGGTAAAACTGCCGGAGCTTTCCGTGAACAGACCGGCCGTTAGTAACGGTCCGTTCGGGTCGGTGCCGGTCATTCCGACGACAAAGTTATCGCCGGTGATGACGCCTAAGGCACCAGTGTTTGCCCCTTGTAAGAGGGCAGTGCCGCCGGTGATGCCACCAAAGCCATCCCCGGTTTCCACCAGACGGATGTGATTTGCATCCACGACGTAACCGATCAGATTGATCGAGGCGCCGAAATCCGTAGTATCGGTGGGGACGAGCTCGAATTCGACCCGGCCAAGGCCGTCAAGCTGATTAACTGTACTGGCGGCGAAGGTCTCACCCTGGTAAGTGGTGCCCGAGTAGTCGTCGTTGGCGTCGAAAATGCTGTTCGTTCCCGAGATTGTGCCGTTGCCATCTTCGGTGAGGATGCCGCCGATAACAAGTGGATTAGGGGGGTTGGCGCTGTCGACGCCGCCAACGACAAAGGCGTAGCCGCAGGGTGCCGTCGCGCAAGTCGTTGGTACGGCGATAGCTGTTTGAAGGTCCAACGTTCCGTGGGAGGTTGCCCAGGTGTCGTATTCGGCGATCAAGCCCTTCGAGCTCGAAGCCAGCGTGGCGACCAGTGTTTCTACGCCATTGCCGCCGCAATCGCTATCGTAGTTAGCACCCGGACCGATCCAGCAGTCTTCGGTGTTGAGGGTAATGATCAGGTTGCCGGTTCCGTCGGGACTGGTAGCGATTGTGCCACCATAAATTGTATCGGACAATGGGCCATTCCACCAGTCGATGAAGTCCTGTTCGCCGCCGCTGATGGTTACCCCGTCAGCCGTGGTGAAGACTCCGGAGGCGGAGAAGGAATAATCGTTAGCGTCGAATCCCGACATCGAGAACACGTAGCTGCCAGCGGCAAAGGCATAATTGGTGATGGTGACCAGACCGCTGGTGGCCTGTTGCGCATCGTCGGTGATCGAACTCGCGATGATGGTGATGGTGTTGGGCGAAGGCACGATGGCCGGTGCGGTGTAGGTTGTGCTGAAGGTGGGGTACGTGCCGGTTGAGGCGCTAAACGAGCCGCAGGCTCCTACCGGAGCGCAACTCCAATATACGCCAAGGCTATTTGCGTCGTTGCTTACGGTCGCAGCGACAGTCGCGGTCGTGCCGGCCGCTATAGCCGACGGTGGAGGTGTGCTCAGCGTAACTTGGATATCGGTCGGCGGATCGATCGTGATGGCGGGGGCGCTGGCGCTAATAGCACTATTGTCGATCGAGGTTGCGGTGATGACGACAGTGCTCGCAGGCACAGAAGCGGGAGCGGTGTAAGTGACAGCGGCGCCGCTGGCGGTGGTGGCGGAACTAAACGCGCCGCAAGAGTCTGCCGGAGCGCAGCTCCACGTCACGCCGCCGTTCGCTGGGTCGTTGGCCACGGTTGCGGTGATGGGCAGCGTGTCATTTTCGTACAGTAAGGCCGGAGTGGTGCTCAGTGTGACCGTGATCGTGGGCGACGGGGTGATGGTGATGGCGGCGGTGCTGGCGCTTACCGCAGAATTGGCGATTGAGGTTGCGGTGATGACGACAGTGGACGCGGGCACAGCGGCAGGTGCGGTGTAAGTGACGGGAGTTCCGCTTTGGGTGGAGTCTAAACTAAACGTGCCGCAGGTGCCTGCCGGGGCACAACTCCAGGACACGCCAGCGTTGGACGGGTCGTTAGCTATGGTTGCGGTGATGCTCTGTGTCGCGGCGACCTCGAGAGACGCCGGAACTGTGCTCAACGTAACCGCGAGGGGCTTGGAACTGCTGCTGCACGCCACCAGGGCGGCAATCATGGTCAAACAGGCGAGAAGAAGAAGCGATTTGCGGAATGTCATCGGGCACCTCCGTTGAGTGCAGCCTGGGATGTCTGAGCGGTCTTGTTTTCATGCCTGGAACGCTTCACGCTGGGGTTGTGCTCTGGCACAAGCGCTCCGTGCGGACTGCGGACGGTGACGGTGCGGCCGCCGACGGTGAGTTGGCGGGCGAGGAAAAATTCCTTCCCGTGGATCGTTTCCGTGGCTCCGACGATGCGGACTGTCGCTCCGGTTTGCAGGGCTTCTATTGTTTGCTTGCTCAGGTACGGTCCGACGTGGGTATCGACCACGCCCTGCGCGCCGGTCACCAGTAGATGCATCCCTGCCGGGCTGCCGATCTCGTGCTTGGTGACAACTTCCTTGATGGTGCCAGTGAGAATGGTTTCATGCTTCGCGTCGTAGGCGGGTCCAAAGCCTTGCCCCACGCGGGAATTGGGCGCCGTTGAAGCGCCAAGCGGAACAGCCAAGATCGCGAACAGCAGGCCGGTCAGCAGCCCCGCGATCATTCGAGTGGGTTTCATCAGACGACTTCTACTCATCGATTCGCTCCTTTGAATACAAAATTTTTGGGGAACAGAAATTAAGCCTGCCCACGGTTTATGGCCGTACGCGACGCTTTCTTGTCGAGTGTTTTTTGTTTGCAGGCAACTATATAACTTTTGACGCTGGCGCGCCAGTACCTTTCAATTTAGACTAACGGCCAAGATCGCACTCGCGCATGCCGCCCCACGCTCGGGAGTGCTTGAAATACCGGCGAACTATGATTGTTACCGAAAATGTACGTCCGCGCACTTTGTTGGAGAAAGTTTGGGATGCGCATGTGGTTGCCGCTCCCGCAGGGCAAGCGGCGCTGCTCTACATCGATTTGCACCTGGTGCATGAAGTGACTTCGCCGCAGGCCTTTGACGGGCTGCGTGCGAATGGACGGCGTTTAAGGCAGCCGCTGCGCACGATGGCGACGGTCGACCACAATAACTCGGGAAATGCGCTAACCGCCGCTTGATGAAACACGCCCTAAAAAAAGTGGCGCACCGGAGTGCGCCACTGAGTTGAGCGTGAATTGTTAAACCATCTTACTGCAGTGCTTACTGCAGGAAGTATCCGATGGTTAGTTGGTTGGAATCGGTTTCGATCGCCACGATTCTAGTCGGGTCGACCAGATAGTAGGCGAAATTGTCCACGTTGGCTGGTGTGTCTTGATCCAGGCCGGTAATGGTACCGGTAAAGATTCCGTTAGCGCCAGTTGTAGACGGAACGGTGAAAGCACCGGTCACATCAAGAGACGCAGTTAAAGTTGGGCCGTAGAGCCAGTTGAGGTCAACGGCCCCAGAAATGGCTGAGGTTCCGTCAGCGGAGATGGAGCCGACGGCGGCGTACTCATATTCGTCGCCCGTGGGCGCATTCGCGCCACCGGTGCTCATGGCGTAGGCGCCGGAGAATGAGGCAGCGGTGAATACGCCAACGTCGGCGCTAGGTTGCTGGTAGGCAAAACCGGAAGTTACATCTGTAGTGTCCATGGTGATTGCCAGCGCATTGCCGTTCCCATCCAGATAGAGCTGGAGGTTGAAGTTAGCGCCGTAGTCGGTGGTACTGACGTCGTTCATGCTAGGTATCGACACATCTCCGTTAGTAGCCACCGTGTATGTGGCGGGTGTGGTAGTGGTCCCTTCAACGACCGGATCCGGGGCCTGTACTGTATCCGCTGCCAGGGTGAGGTCGTTGTAGTTGACCCAACCGCTGAAGGTAGTGGCGCCTGCCGTGAGCAGACCGGCTGCTTGAAACCCTCCTACCGTGTCGCCGCCAACCAAACTGACCACATAGCTATTGCCGGAGACAGAAGTGGAACTGAAGGTTCCAGGGTTCACCTGGACGAAAGCAGTGCCGCCGGTGGTGCCAACAAAGTCATCCGAGGTTTCCACCAGACGGATGTGATTTGCATCCACGACATAACCGATCAGATTGATCGAGGTGCCGAAGTCGGTGGTATCGGTGGGGACGAGCATGAATTCGACCCGACCGAGGCTGAGGGTGTCATTCGCAGCAACCGTACTGGCGCCGAGAGTTTCACCTGGGAAGAGGGGACCATCGGTGGTATTCCCACTGTCGTTGGCGTCGAAAATGCTGTTCGTTCCCGAGATTGTCCCGTTGCCATCTTCGGTGAGAATACCGCCGATAGCGAGTGGATCCCCGTTCGTGTCGACGCCGCCGATGACAAAGGCGTAGCCGCAGGGCGCCGCTGAGGTAGCCGTCGCGCTACAGGCCGGCAAGCCAGGAGTAGCCATTTGCGCGTCCAGCGTTCCGTTGGAGGTTGCCCAAGTATCGTATTCGGCGATCAAGCCCTTCGAGCTCGAAGCCAGTGTGGCAACCAGCGTCTCGGTACCAGTGCCGGTGCCTGAGCCTTCGGTACACCCACTGGTATCGCTAGCACCCGGTCCGATGCAATCGTCTCCGGTGTTGAGAGTGATGGTATAGTTGCCGGCTGCGTCGGGGCCAGTGATAGTGCCCGTAATTGCTGTGTCATTCTTTAGATAATAATAGTCGGTGAAGTCCTGTTCGCCGGCGGTGATGGTTGCCCCGTCAGCTGTGGTGAAGACTCCGGAGACGGCGTAGAAGCTGTCGTTAGCGTCGTATCCAGACATCGAGAACACGTAGCTGCCGGCGCCAAAGGCTATGACAGGAGCGGTAATGGTGACCGGGGAGCTGGTGGCATACTGCACGTCGTCGGTGATCGAGGTTGCGGTGATGGTGACGGTGGTTGCAGTGGAAGGAGCGGTGTAAGTGGTATCGACGGTGGTGAGGGTTGTGGTGGGGTTAAACGAGCCGCAAGCGCCGACTGGAGTGCAACTCCAGGTCACGCCAGCCGTATCGTTTGTAGTAGCGGCGATGCTCGCAGTTGCGCCAGCCACCATAGACGACGGTGGAGGCGTGCTCAATGAGACCGTGATTCCAGAGGACAGATCAATGGTGATTGGGTTGGTGCTGGTAGTTGCGTTGGTGGCCGAGGTGGCCGTAATGACGACAGTGGTCGCGGGCACACTGCTCGGGGCCGTATAAACGGTAGTGGCTCCGCTGGCGGTGGTCGCGGGATTAAACGCACCGCAGGTACCGGCCGGAGCGCAGCTCCAGGTCACCGTAGACGAGTCATCGGTGGTAGCGACGAGGTTGAGTGTGTCGTTGACATACAGCACGGTCGGAACCGTCGAGGTTATTGTGACTGAGGGCACCGGCGTAATGGTGTACGTAGCGGTGCCGGTTACGCTGGTATTTGAGACGGAGGTCGCCGTAACCACGCAGGTGGCGGGGTTGGGCACGGTGGCGGGCGCCGTGTAAACGACGGCAACGCCGGTGAGGCTGCTGGTGGGAGCAACCGTGCCGCAGGCCGCCGTCCAGGTTACGCCTTTCGAGTCATTGGTGGTTGCGGTGACGGTGCTCAGTGTCGTGCTGACTTCCACATTCGCCGTGGCTGGGCTCACCGTAACCGTGATGGTCTTGGAACTGCCACATGCCACCAGGGCGGCAATCATGGTCAAACTGACGAGAAGAAGAAGCGATTTGCGGAATGTCATCGGGCACCTCCGTTGAGTGCAGCCTGGGATGTCTGAGCGGTCTTGTCTTCATGCCTGGAACGAGCGGCGCGTGGGGCGTGCTCGCGCACAAGGATTCCGTGCGGGCTGCGGACGGTGACGGTGCGGCCGCCGACGGTGAGTTGGCGGGCGAGGAAAAATTCCTTCCCGTTGATCGAAACCGAGGCGCCGACGATGCGGACTGTCGCTCCGGTTTGCAGGGCTTCTTTTGTTTGCTTGCTCAGGTACGGTCCGACGTGGGTATCGACCACGCCCTGCGCGCCGGTCACCAGTAGATGCATCCCTGCCGGGCTGCCGATCTCGTGCTTGGTGACAACTTCCTTGATGGTGCCAGTGAGAATGGTTTCATGCTTCGCGTCGTAGGCGGGTCCAAAGCCTTGCCCCACGCGGGAATTGGGCGCCGTTGAAGCGCCAAGCGGAACAGCCAAGATCGCGAACAGCAGGCCGGTCAGCAGCCCCGCGATCATTCGAGTGGGTTTCATCAGACGACTTCTACTCATCGATTCGCTCCTTTGAATACAAAATTTTTGGGGAACAGAAATTAAGCCTGCCCACGGTTTATGGCCGTACGCGACGCTTTCTTGTCGAGTGTTTTTTGTTTGCAGGCAACTATATAACTTTTGACGCTGGCGCGCCAGTACCTTTCAATTTAGACTAACGGCCAAGATCGCACTCGCGCATGCCGCCCCACGCTCGGGAGTGCTTGAAATACCGGCGAACTATGATTGTTACCGAAAATGTACGTCCGCGCACTTTGTTGGAGAAAGTTTGGGATGCGCATGTGGTTGCCGCTCCCGCAGGGCAAGCGGCGCTGCTCTACATCGATTTGCACCTGGTGCATGAAGTGACTTCGCCGCAGGCCTTTGACGGGCTGCGCGCGAATGGACGGCGTTTAAGGCAGCCGCTGCGCACGATGGCGACGGTCGACCACAATATCCCGACCACGCCGCGCGGGCTTCCCATCGCCGACCCGATTGCGGCGAAACAAATTGAGGCGCTGCAGAAAAATTGCCGCGAGTTTGGCGTTCCATTTTTCGATATGGACTCGGCCGAGCAAGGGATTGTGCACGTCATTGGCCCAGAGCTGGGCATCACGCTGCCGGGAATGACGATTGTTTGCGGCGACAGCCATACTTCGACGCACGGCGCGTTTGGATCGCTGGCGTTTGGCATTGGCACGTCGGAAGTGGAGCACGTGCTGGCGACGCAATGCCTGCCGCAGAAAAAACCGAAGACGATGCGGATAGAGGTGAGCGGCAAGCTGGCTGAGGGCGTGACGGCGAAGGACCTGGCGCTCGGAATCATTGGGCGCATCGGAACGGACGGTGCTACGGGATATGCGATCGAATACGCGGGCGATGCGGTGCGCGGGCTGTCGATGGAAGGGCGCATGACGCTGTGCAATATGAGCATCGAGGCGGGAGCGCGCGCGGGCCTCATTGCGCCCGATGACACGACGTTTGCGTACGTTGGCGGGCGGAGATTCGCTCCGAAGGGAAAAGATTGGGACGATGCGGTTGCCTATTGGCGGACGCTCGGGAGCGATCCGGGAGCGCGGTTCGATCGCGCGATTGAGATTGACGCAGCATCGTTGGCGCCGTTTGTGACCTGGGGGACGAATCCGGGAATGGTGGTTGCGGTGGACGCGCGCGTTCCCGAGTTGAGTAGCTTTACGCAGGAAGCCGACCGGCGCGCGGCGGAACAGGCGCTCGCGTATATGGGACTCGATGCCGGAATGCCGATCGAGGCGATTGCGGTAGACCGCGTGTTCATTGGCTCGTGCACGAATTCGCGCATCGAAGACCTGCGCGAGGCGGCGCGCGTGGCGAAGGGGCGGCGGGTGAATGCGAAAGTGCGCGCCATGGTGGTGCCGGGATCGCAGGCCATCAAGCGCGCGGCGGAAGAGGAAGGATTGCACCGCATTTTTCTGGAGGCTGGGTTTGAATGGCGCGAGCCGGGATGCTCGATGTGTTTGGGGATGAATCCAGACATTTTGCATCTGGGAGAGCGCTGCGCTTCGACCAGCAACCGGAATTTCGAAGGACGGCAAGGACGCGGAGGGCGGACGCATCTGGTCAGTCCGGCGATGGCGGCGGCGGCGGCGATCGCCGGGCATTTCACCGACGTAAGGAAGTGGCGGTACAAATAAAACGTCCTGTAGAGACGGGGCTTGCCCCGTCTCAGTCTGTTGAAAAGCTCTGGTTTCGTATCAGGGTATCGCTTCAGCGATACCGAAAATTCGCAAAATCAAACACCCCTTTAGGGGCTGCTTTGCACATCTGGTAAGTACCGAGGATTGAACATGCAGCCATTTCGCAAACACACTGGCGTCGTAGTCCCGCTCGATAAGGAGAACGTGGACACCGATCAGATTATCCCCAAGCAGTTTCTGAAGCGCATCGAGAGGACGGGATTCGGCGAATTTTTGTTTTACGACTGGCGTTTTTCGGGCGACGGCAAAGATTGTCGAAAAAAGACTGGCGATTTTGTGCTCGACGCGACGCGCTATGCGAAGGCGTCGATTCTGGTTGCGGGAAAAAACTTCGGCTGCGGGTCGTCGCGCGAACATGCCGTTTGGGCGCTTGCGGATTATGGATTTCGCGCGATCGTCGCATCGTCCTTTGCCGACATTTTTGCCAACAACAGCCTGAAGAACGGGCTGCTGACGGTGCGGCTCGGCGACGAGCAGGTGGCGGAGATCATGCGGCGCTCGAAAGAGATCGAAAATTATGAGATCACGGTCGATCTCGAAAGTTTGCGAGTGGAAGATGGGAGAGGATTCACGGCGGCGTTCGCGATGGATGAATTCTCGCGCCACTGTTTGCTGAATGGGTTGGACGATATCGGCCTGACGCTGCAACACGAAGCGGAAATCGCGGCGTATGAAGCGAGGCATCCGGTGCGAGCGGAGATGGCCACGATTTTGTAATTTTGTAATCGGGTAATTGTGTAATCTAAACAACGGGTACGACAGTCGCTCCAAATTACAAAATTGCCCAATTGCCAGATTACATAATTAGCAGGGTCACACCTTTATGCGGGACCGGAGTGCGTTCATGAAGAAAGTTTATTTTGTGGTCGCCATTAATTTGTTGGCTCTCGTTACCACGGGGCTGGCGCAGACCGTTGCCCAGACACCGGCATCGGCCGCCGCGCCCAAGCAACTCACGATTGAACAGATTTTCGCCGAGGGCGGAATCGCGGGACGAGCTCCGGAGACGATGCAGTGGAGTCCAGACGGCAGCAAGGTCACTTTCTTGCAACGCGACGACGCGGGCGAGCACGGCGAACTCTGGTATGTGGACGCGGCGACGGGTGAGAAAAAAGTGCTGGCCAGCGAGAGCAAGTTGGCGCAGCTTGCGCCTCCCGCTAGCAAAATCAAGGACGAGCGCGAGAAGGAGCGGGTGACGCGGTATAACGTCGCCGCCTATATGTGGTCGCCCGATTCCAAGCACCTGCTTTTCGATGCGCAGGGGCAGCTCTGGTATTACAGCCTGGAAACGGGAACGGCGGTGCCGCTGACGTCGGCCCCGGACCCGAGCGAAGACCCGAAGTTTTCGCCGGACGGCAAGCGGCTCGCCTACGTGCGTAAGCACAATCTGTATGTACATCCGGTGTCGGGAGAGGAAGGCGAACGTCCGATCACGCGCGAGGAGAAAAAGAAAGACGGCGATTGGGAAAAGGACAAGGACAAGGACAACGACAGCGACGACAACATCCTGAATGGCGAAGTCGACTGGGTGTACGGCGAAGAACTGGACGCGCGCAGCAACTACTTCTGGTCGCCGGAAGGGCATGAAATCATTTTTCTGCAAATGGACGAAACCCGCGTGCCGAGTTATCCAATCACCGACTGGATGCCGACGCATCCGAAGGTCGAGCAGGAAAAATATCCGAAGGTTGGCGATCCGAACCCCACAGTGCGCGTGGGAGTGGTGGGCAGCAACGGCGGCAAAGTGCGCTGGATCAAGCTCACCAACGACGACGATATCTATGTGCCACGTTTTGGCTGGGTCCGCGAGGGCTGGGCTTGGGCCGAGGTCCTCAACCGCAAGCAGGACACGCTGGACCTTTATTTCATCGAGGCGAAGACGGGGCGGACGCGCAAGGTGCTGACCGAATCGGCGCCGGATGCGTGGGTGAACGTGAACGACGATTTTCGCGTGCTGAAATCGGGCGACCGTTTTTTGTGGAGCAGTTGGCGCGACGGCCACACGCATATTTATCTCTACAATTTCAATGCGGCGGACCCGCTTGCCTCCGATGCCAAACTCGAACGCCAACTCGAGAGCGGAGACTATGAAGTGCTGGCGATCGACGGCGTGGATGAGGCCTCGGGCGATAAATCGTCCACGGTTTTTTTCACTGCCAATCAAGGCGATCCGCGGCAGGAGAAACTTTTTTCCGTGAAGCTGGATGGCTCGGCGATGCAGGCCCTTTCCTCGGGAGACGGCAGCGATAACGCTCAATTCGCCGAGGACGGAAAGCATTTTGTGGAAACGCATTCCGCCACCATGACGCCGGCGCGGATTTCAGTGTGCGCGCCGGGCGGGGCTTGCCAGAAGATTTGGGAAGGGCGCAGCGTGGCGGATTATGGCCTGATTGCGCCGCAGCCTCTGGAACTGAAAGCCGAGGACGGAACGGCGCTGTATGGCGAATTGATTCTGCCGCGCCATTCGGGCGCGGAACAGGCCGATGCGGGCCGGAAAATTCCGCTCATCGTGCACATCTATGGCGGGCCTGGGGCGCAGACAGTGCAGGATGCGTGGGGCGGCGGCACGGCGCTGTTTCACCAGATGCTGGCGAATGAAGGCTACGCGATTTTCTCGGTCGACAATCGCGGCAGCGCCAATCGAGGGCGCAAGTTTGCCGCCGCCTTGCGCGGCCGCTTCGGCGCAGTCGAACTGAAAGACCAGCTCACGGCGCTCGACCGGTTATACGCGCAATATCCGCAGCTCGACCGCTCGCGCACAGCCATCTGGGGATGGTCGTATGGCGGCTTCATGACGCTCTACGCGCTGACGCACTCCGACCGCTTCAAGGCGGGGATCGCGGTGGCGCCGGTGACGAGCTGGCGCAACTACGATTCGATTTACACGGAACGCTACATGGGTTTGTTGAAAGACAACGCTGGCGCCTACGACGATTCCGTCGTCGGCGCCGCCGGCAATTTGCGCGGGTCGCTGCTGCTGGTGCATGGGACGAGCGACGACAACGTGCACTTTCAGAATACGATCCAGATGACCGATGCGCTGATCAAGGCGGGCAAGCAGTTCCGGCTGATGGTGTATCCGAACAAAACGCATGGCATCGCGGGTACAGACACACGCATGCAGTTGTTCCACATGATGGAGGATTTCTGGAACCGGGAGCTGAAATAGCTGTCAGCTGTCAGCTCTTGGTTTTTAGCTCTTAACCCTCGGGTGTTGACGTGCTTGGGATTTAACTGACGGCTGATGATCGATAGTTGAATGCTGGCATCGAAACTATCGAGAGCCGCAAGAAGTATTATGCGCAGGCGATCCCGGAGAAATGGCTGACGGTGTTCACGCACGATGACCGGACGCCGTGGGGATACGTGGAGCGCGGGGAGCGGGGAAGGCTGAGGCTAGCCACGCTTCTATAGGACCGTCTTCAATATTCGGGCTCTGGCATGCTGGATTGACGCGGCTGACCACAATGCGTAAGTGGCAAACAATTCGTACCTCTGCGCTAGGCCGCCATGTTCACAAACATGCGTATGCGGCGCTCGTCCTCTCGGGGTGCTATGAGGAAGCGGGCGATCTTGGTTGCCTTCGCGTGTACGCTGGCGATGTGGTGTTGCACGACGCATTCGAGGCTCACCTGGACCGCTTTCCGGCGTCGGGGACGAAGATCCTCAACATTTCGCTGCCTGCCCGATCTACGTTTCATCCGGGATTAGGAAGGATAGACGATCCAGACTCTATCGTTCGCATCGCGGAAAACAATGAAGCGGAGGCCGCGGCGCTACTTCTTTCGTTGACCGAAATACAAGAACCAGAATGTCGCGACTGGCCGGAGGAGTTGGCAGCCGCTCTCATGCAATGTCCGTCTCTGAACTTGTCGCAATGGAGCGAAGTGAGAGGGATCGCTCCGTGGACCCTATCGCGCGGCTTTGCCCAGGTATTCGATATCTCCCCATCGGCCTTTAGGGCGCGCTCCCGGACGCATCATGCTTGGAAGGCTATCCAGACGACCGATACGCCGCTGGCGAGGATCGCTGCGCATTGCTGCTTTGCCGATCAATCCCACATGACCCGCAGCGTAAAAAGCGTGACTGGCAAGTGCCCCGGGGCATGGCGCATGGCTGCAAATAGATTCAAGACCTAGTAAACCCACTGTGTGTATAACCGCAGTATGAACCGGGTGGCTTACCTTTCTCTATACCTTTTTCTATCTTGTAGTTCCATCTTTGCTCAGAACAGCAAGGTGCGCCTTGGCTCGCTTTTGCTCACTCAGGAAAAGACCGGCTGGCGCGTCGACTTTGTGGATGGAGCCGCCAGCGAACATTCCCTCCAGATCCTCCAGACTGGCGATCTTCTGATCTCAATCGACACCCAAGACGCAGGCCGCATGGGACCGCTGGTCGTGTTGGGCGCTTTCAACGAGGCCTTCAGCCGAGCGGTGCCGCTCACGGTGCAACGGGGCACACAGCTCAACGAGATCAGTCTGTGGAGGGACGATGGGCATGCACCTCCTACAAAGCCTCCGACGGAAAGCGTCGTGAGCACAGCGCAAGAGGCGCCCGACTTCACGCTGCCAACGTTGAACGATGTTCCGGTAAAACTCGCTTCCCAGAGGGGCAAATGGGTGTTGGTGAGCTTTTGGGCTACATGGTGCGCCCCGTGCCAGGAAGAGGCGAAGATACTGAACCAACTCGCGCAGACGTATCCCCAGCAGCTCACAGTGCTGGCGCTGGCGGTGAAAGACAGCCGTAAGAACTTGAATGAGTTCGTCGAGAAGGTGAAGCCCGTGTATACGATTCTCGATGCCGGCCCCTTAAATGCGCAGCCTGCGCTTGCCTATGGTGTGGGCACTCCCAGCGGCGGCGGCCGCCTCCCAGTGAATGTGCTGGTGCAGCCTGATGGAAGAATCGCTTATGCGCAAGGCGGCTACGAAGCGCCATCTCCTTTGGAAAAACAGGTCAACGACGCGATCGCAGGGAAGTAGATCAAGGCCCGCTTAACCGCCCGAGTGGACGGCCACGCCCTTACGTGGCTGGTGCTGAGGTCCTGGATTCGAAAAATTCTTCCACTCGCGTAATTATCTGCGCCCCGCTCTTGGCATCGTAGATCGCCTTTCGCAGCGCCGCCCCTCCTGAAACGCCATGCGTGAACCACGACGCGAACTGCTTCATCTTGCCTTCGGCTCCGGGCATTCCTTCTTCGAGCAGCATTTGGAAGTAGGTGCGGATCATCTGGTGGCGGTCGGCTTCGGTGGGTACGTCGTAGGGCTTGGCAGAAGCTTCGGGGGCTAAAGCCCCCGATGATATTGCGAGACTTTCGGCGCGGCTGAAGCCGCGCCCCTTCAAAGCAGGATCGGAAGGCCGAGTGTTTCCGCAATCGACAGAGCTTCGCTCGAGTTGGACGGGCGAGGGCGCCCGTCCCCACACTGGATCTGCGGAGCTTCGCTCCGCTGGGCGGACGAGGGCGTCCGCCCCTACGCGAGATGGACGGGCGGGGGCGCCCGTCCCTACACGGCTGACATACTGCTCGATCTGGCGGAAAATCCACGGATTGGCTGGGGCCATGCGGCCGATCATGATGGCGTCGCAGGCGGTTTGGGCGACCATGGCGCAGGCGTCTTCGGGCGAGCGGATGTCGCCGTTGCCGATCACGGGAATCTTGACGGCCTGCTTGACGGAGGCGATCCACTCCCAGCGGGCGTGGCCGCTGTAGCCCTGCTCGCGGGTGCGGGCGTGGAGGGCGACGGCGTTGAGGCCGCAGCTTTCGGCGATGCGGGCCAGCTCGACGCAGACGATTTCGTCGTCGTTCCATCCGGCGCGGAATTTTACGGTGAAAGGGATTTTGATGGCGGCGCGCACGGCCGCGAAAATTTGGCGGATGAGCGGGAGATCGCGCAGCAGTCCGGAGCCGCCGTTGCACTTCACGACTTTTTTGGCGGGGCAGCCGAGGTTGAGATCGACGAGATCGAAGCCGAGGTCTTCGACCAAGCGCGCAGCGTCGGCGAGCACGCTGGGATTGCCGCCGAAAAGCTGAGCGGAGACGGGGTGCTCGTCTTCGTAGAAGTGCAGGTAACGTCCTTGGACGCGCTGGTTGCGGAGGACGCCGTCGGCAGAGGTGAACTCGGTCATGATGAGGCCGCATCCGCCCAGGCGTTTGATGAAGCGGCGGAAGACGGTGTCGGTGACGCCGGACATAGGGGCGAGGACGGTGGCGGGAGCGATGGCAACGCTGCCAATTTTTAGGGACGCGGGAAACACCGGTGCCGGCGTGAGCATCGGCCGTGTGGGGACGGTTGATGTGGGGACGGGCGACTCGCCCGTCCGGGCCGCCGCTGCATCCGCGTTGTCCCAGAACTTCTGCACAAATTGATTTTACGTTCTTTTTCTTGCTCGGGCAGATTCAACGGAATGGATAGCGAGAAGTGCGTAAAGGGGTTGCGGAATAAGGAGAAAAGCTTGAACCACAGGGGGCACAGAGGAGCACGGGGGAAACCCTAACCACCGTCAGCCGCCGAACTGCGCTCGGCTTGGACGGGCGAGGGCGCCCGTCCCCACACTTGCTTACGGGCTCAAAAAGCAAAGCCTCCCGCTGAGGGAGGCTATCAGGAATGCGCGGGTTGGCGCGGAAATTATTTCTTCGCGGCTTCGGCCTTTGCGGATTCGGCTTTGGCGGCATCGCTTTTGGCGTATTTGCGGCGGAAGCGCTCGACGCGGCCGGCGGTGTCCATGAGCTTCTGCTTGCCGGTAAAGAAGGGATGGCAGGCGGAGCAGATTTCCACTCCGATATCGCCCTTGTGGGTGGAGCGGGTGACAAATGCGTTGCCGCAGGCGCAATGCACGCGGATTTCACTGTAGTGGGGATGAATGGCTGCTTTCATGTCGGTTCCTAAAACCTCGATTCAGAAGTTAGATTTTACAGGAGTGGGGAAGGATTGGGCAAGGCAGGTGTCAGTTCGCAGGTCTCAGGTCTCAGGTCTCAGGAAAACCTTCCAATCCAGAGCCTGAGACCTGACACCTAAAACCTGCGACCTAAAGCAAAACGGCAGGGCCGACCCCCTGCCGTCTCGCTGGAATGAAAAAAGTTGGGGCCCCTACTTGCTTTTATTGACAACCTTTTTAAGTTCGTTTCCGGGAGTGAATTTGGCGACCTTACGGGCAGCGATCTTGATGGTGGCGCCCGTCTGCGGGTTCCGGCCATTGCGGGCCTTGCGCTGCGAGACGGAAAATGTGCCGAATCCAATCAAGGCTACTCGGTCCCCTTTGCGAAGGGCAGCGGTGACGCTGTCCACGGTGGTGTCGATCGCGGTCGTCGCCTGCGTCTTGGAAATGTTGCAGGCTTCGGCGATCCTATCAACCAGATCAGCTTTGTTCATGCTCTCTCCTGACACTAGTCGCTGTGGTTCTCGCGCGTGAGCTGGGGAGGTGGGCTGCAAGCGCAAGCACCAGCGAAGGCAGTTTTCCTCTTTGTGAAAAGTTTGTCAAGTGAAAAGAGGCGTTGGTTGCCCGTTTTAACACCTGAGCGAGCGAATTTGTGCCGGAACGGGAGAATTTTGCGTGATTTCGCTGTTTTGTTTTCTTGCCGGCACGCGACCGCCGCGGTGGAGGGTTTGCCCGATCGGCCGCGGGTTGCAACGCTTGTCCATGGTTCTCCACAACAGTTCTCCACTACGGTTCTCCACAACTCGCCGCCGCTCTCCACAGGATGTGCACAGCGACCGGACGATTTGCAGTTGCGGGGCGGGCCGGTCCGGGTGCAGAGTCTAATTACACAAAAGAAAAAAATTATGAAAACGGCCAGCGAAGTTTGCCCGCAGTGCGCGGGCTCGGGATGGAAAGCGGTTGCGGGATCGGCGGAGCGCGGAGTAACGCGCTGCGATTGCCAGTTGCGGGCGCGCGGCAGCGCGCTGATCGCGGCGGCGCGCATTCCGAAACGCTACGAGCATTGCGAGCTGTCGAACTTCACCACCGATTTTCCGGGCGCGGACCGCTCGATTGCGCTGGCCCACATCGGCGCGTCGCGCTTCGTGCAGGAGTTCGATCCGCGCGACGGCAAGGGATTGCTGCTGGTCGGCGGCATTGGCACGGGCAAGACCCATCTTGCGGTCGGCATTCTAAAAGAATTGATTGCGGTCCGCGGTAGCGCCTGCCTTTTTTGCGACTATCGCGAACTGCTGAAACAGATCCAGAATTCGTATAACGATTCCGTCAAGGCGACCGAGCTGCAGGTGCTTCAGCCGGTGTTTGACGCCGAGGTGCTGCTGCTTGACGAACTGGGCGCGGTGAAGCCGAGCGAGTGGGTGTGGGACACGGTCAGCCTCATCCTCAACACGCGCTACAACGACAATCGGACCACGATTGTCACGACGAATTTTGCGGACGAGCCGGCGGCCAGCGCGGCCCGGCCGTCATCGTCGGCGGCGGCGGCGCAGGCGGCGGCCCGCGAAGAAACGCTGGGCGACCGCATCGGCGAGCGCATGCGCTCCCGTCTGCAAGAAATGTGCCGCGTCGTGAAGATGAACGGCCCCGACTTCCGGCAGAAGTTCAAGAGCGCGAGCTTTGGATGAGGTGTAATAGTGCGAACTCGGCCTTGCGGGCAAGTTTGGCAAGGCTCCACGTATCGGACACAGGCCGGTATCCGATTAGGGGATTTTGAGTGCAATCGCGATATATCGCTAACTAGCAGTTCTGAACAACCGTGGAAGCGACTTAATGCTTAAATACCGGGTCGGAAGAGATCGCTTTTACATGACTGCGATGGTCAATCTCGAAATGGGATTTTAATTTAAGAATGGGCGATTCAAAATACCTCCACGAGAGTGCAGCCGCCAAAATCGTCACTGCGAGGCTTCCTCCCACCTGCAGAAGGCGGTTCCATGCCCAATGGTCCATAAGAACATTTGCAAAGATGCGCCGAAAGGTCATGATGACGAACAGATGCAAGAGATAGAACATGTAGGAGATTGATCCTAGTTTCACCAGAGTGGGGCAGCGCAAGTAACGGCACAACCAGTTGCTGGTAGCCGCTCTCGCTAACACAAAAGCCAGTAAGAGTGCCATGCTGAAGCCGATGGCTGTGTAACCCAGTACAGCGAAAAATGCGCTGCGCCCCGTGTCTGGAATTAAAAGCAGGAAGCAGGCAGAAACAGCTAAGCTGAACAGCACCATCCATCCTCGCACCGGGGAGCGCCTTATTCGTTCTCCAAACAGAGCAAACAACGCACCGAAAGCCAGTGTGTCGATTCTAGCTGGGAAGAAGAAATACTCCGCCTGTGCACCGGTAGCGTGCACATACCAGCGCACGATAGGAGCAACAAGTATGATGACGAGAACCAAGGCTCGCAATTGTTGTTTGGTCAGGAAGCGTACTGCTGGTGCCCAGAGAAGATAAAATAATTCTCAATCGAGAGCGACCAAGTTACTGCGATGGACCTCACAGGATCTGGCAATTGCGAAGCCGCCGCGCCGTACCAGTGCTGAACGACTGTTAGGCTTGTCCCGTATAGCGCAAACGCCCACCATAGTTTTGGCGACAGATGGTAGCTGTCCCAGTGCTCGAAAATGAGCGCGAGTCCAAAACAGAGAAGAAAGAAGGCGTAATAGGGAGGGAAAATGCGGAGCGTGCGTCGCATATAAAAAGTCTTGAAATAATGTGAAGCATCCCGCATCCCGAGCAAGATAGTGGTAATGAGATAGCCGGAAATCACGAAGAACAAGTCCACACCAATCCACGCCGCGCCAGTCACACGTACAATCGCGTGGAAGGCGAAGACATGATGGGCGAACACGGAGAGTGCAGCCAATGCCCGCAGTCCGTCTATCTCGGGAACTCTTTCCATTCAAGTGAAGTGAATTGTATCAAAAGCGCAACGGAGGCCACCTCGTGTGGTGCTTTTCGTCCCATACTCGCTGCAACGAACAGGTATTACAACCAGGCGTTTACACAACTTTGCGCCGTTTGTATGCCCTTCAGCCATTGCGCCCAAAAACCCTGATACGGCCTGATAGTAGCGACCCCATCCGACAGCGTTGTGTGCAAGGCCAAGTCTTGCCTATCACAAATGAGGTCAGAGGCTAGATTGCTGAAGTGAAAAGATTTGGTTTCTGCAATCTAATCTCTAACTTCTAACCTCCGATCTCCTCTACAATCGGCAAGTGCTGACCGAACGCATCGAATTCCGCCCCGAAGCCGACACCGAAGTGTTTTCCGCTGTGGCCGCGGCTCCGGCTGTGTTTCTTTTGCGCGGCGAGGATGCGAACTCCGAGCCCTACATCGGCAAGACGGCCAATCTGCGGCGGCGGCTGCAACGGCTGCTTTCGCCCCCCGAGGAACGAACCAAGCGCCTGAACCTGCGCGATCGCGTGCGTTGGATCGAATACACGCCGACCGGCTCGGACTTCGAATCGGGATTCGCGCTCTATCGGGCGCTGCGTGCCGCGTTTCCCAAGACCTACGCAAATCGGCTGCGGCTGCGTTTCGCTCCCTTGGTCAAGCTGCATCTGGAAAACGAATTTCCGCGCGCGTCGATCACGACGCGATTGGGAAGGATTACGGGGAAGCGGATTCCTGGAAAAAATGTTTATTACGGGCCGTTCGCATCGCGCGTAGCGGCGGAAAAATTCCTGAACGACGCGCTTGACTTTTTCAAGATGCGGCGCTGCGCGGAAGACCTCCATCCCGACCCGAAATTTCCCGGCTGCGTGTATTCCGAGATGAAGATGTGTTTGGCCCCGTGTTTTCGCGGCTGCACGGACGACGAATATCGCGCCGAGGTGGCGCGGGTGGAAGATTTTCTGGACTCGCGCGGCGAATCGCTGAAGCGGCAACTGGCGGCGGAGCGCGACGACGCCTCGGCGAAAATGGAATTCGAGGCGGCCGCGGCCCTTCATGCGCGGCTCGACAAGCTCGCTCCCGTCGTGCAGCAGTTGCCGGAATTCGTGCGGCGGATCGACCAGGCGCACGCGGTGATGGTGCAGAGGTCGCGACAGGCGGAGAGCGTGGCGTTATTTCGCGTCGACGCTGGCGCTATTACGGGGCCGTTGGAGTTCCCCATCTCGGGGGGCGAACATACGAAGTCGCAATCGTTATCGCAATCCATGGAAGCCCGCATCCAAGCCGCGCTGGCAACGTTCCCCGCGTGCCAGCCAGCCAGCGCGACCGAGCGCATGGAGCACCTCGCGATCCTGAAACGCTGGTGCAATCGCGGCAGCCGCGCGGGAGAAATTTTCTTCGCCGATGCCAAGGGGGAATTGCCGATGCGCCGCCTGGTGCGGGGAATCGGGCGCGTGTACAAAGGCGAAGCGCCAGAGGCCAGCGAGACGATGCCTCCGACTTTTCCAGCGTGAAGATTTGTTCACCGCCGAGACGCCGAGAGCGCCGAGAAAACCCTAGTGGGGTCCTGAAAAGACAAACAGCGATTGCTCGGGTTTGAATCTTGCCCTAGAATTTCTCGGCGTCCTCTGCGTCTCGGCGGTGATAAGCCTTATGCTGCGCGGGCTGCCGCGGCGCGGGGCGGTCTTTTTCGGAACACGACCTTGATCTCTTCGCGCCAGCGCTCGTCGATCCCCAGCACTTCCCAATCGATTTCGGGCGACAGATAACGCAGGATTGTATCGGTGGTGGGATGCACATGCAGAGCGGGCGCAACCAGCATGAGCAGCGGCTTTTGCGGCGAGATCTCGCGACCGGGAAAATAACCGGATTGCGCGAACTCGCCGCGGGCCTGGTGCCAGGCGACGCGCGACCAGTAATCGACGCCTTGCAGGGGAAGATGGATGTCCTCGTCGGCCTTGAGTTCGACGACGGCCAGACGCGCGTCGCGAGTGGTGGCAAGAATATCGATCATCGCTCGATCGGCGGCGGCGAAGGCGGGCACCTGCGCATAGACCGGCTCGGGCAGCAGACGGCCGTCGAGCGCCGCGAGGTTACGGACGACGAGCGATTCCAGCCAGCGCTCGGGAGTCATGCGCCACAGGGCATGATTTTTGGGGCCGTCTTTGTGGCGGACGGATGCCGCGAGGCGCACCAGATCGGCAAACTGCGTTTCGTTTTCGGGGCCGAGGACGCGTTCTTCCGGGCCCACGCCGAAAGCGATTTCCTCGCAGCTTTGAAAGCTTCGCGGATCGTGGGCCATGCGCGCCTGGGCGAATTCGAGGCCGTGGCGGCGGAAGGAAATGAGCGCGGGCGAAAGAACGACGACTCCCACTTGCGGCAGAATGGCGCGAATGCGCGCAATCGAAGAGGCGAAGCGCGCGAGCGCCTGACCTTCATCGATGGCGTGCACCAGGCGGGTTGCGAGGTTGCCGCGGTCGCCGGCATCCAGCGGCGCGAGCGCATCTTCGCCTTCGTCGAACTCGTATAAATTCCATTTCGCGGCCGTGGGATGCAGATGCGCCATGCGCTGCCGGGTCAGCGCGGCCATGCCTTGCGGCACAACCAGCGCCAGGCCCTCGACCACGCTGCGATCTTTCTGCGCCAGGCGGCAGGCCTCGAGCCATAGGATGCCGACGGTCAGCGCGCCATCGACGGTCGCTTGCGTTTCCTGGCCGTTGACTCCGACGACGGCCAAGGCTTGCTGACCCTGGCGCAGCAGGCCGCGCAGGTAGGCTGGGCCGAAGGAGCGTTCGAGGTCGACGCTGGTGGTGAGGCGGACGACGGCGAAGCCGGGAAAATTTCTTTCGAGCGAGCGGCGCAGGCTCGGCTCGTAGGCGGTGCGGGCGGCCCGGCGCGCGGCGGGAGAGCGCTGGTCGCGGTTGCGGCAGAAGTCGAGGCGCGTGGGGCGGGTCTGTCCCATGCGCTGCACCTGCAAGCGCAGCGTGGTGGCCTTGACCTCGGCATCGAGGACGCGGCGCACAAAATTGCGCTCGCTCGACCACAAGTGCAGCAGGCATTTGTTGTACTCGCCGGAAATCGAATACTTCGACTCCGCGAGATCGAACGCGATGGCGCCGTCTTCGACCACCACCGCAGCGCGAGCGCCGTCGAGAAAATCCGCGAGAAGCTGGTTGAGAGAATCGGGGGTCACAGCTCTAAACTATTCGCCGCGCGGAACTGGCGTCAGTGATCGTTGGACCACGAAAATGTTTGGTTTTGAACGGTGCTGCAGCTGCTCCGGAAGCGCATTCTTCATGCCGCGCGCACGGTGGCGCTGATTGCGTGCGCTCCGGCGAAAAGCGCGGCGGGCGGGGCTCCAGTATGAAGAAAGGGCGCGGCTTGGGAGCCACGCCCTTAATCATTTGGGCGATGCGACGTAGGCTACCTACTTATGCCGCAGGGCGGCGTGCGTCCGGGCTAGTGGGCGAACGATAGAGATGGCCCTGCGCGACGCTAGCGCAGACGAGGGAGGACTCTGAAGCTCGAATGTTCCCGCACCGATCTGAGTGCTATCGGTTTCAAGCACGAGGAACTGGCTGTCGCTCACGGGATAGAAATTGAAACTGACAAACGCGCTTCCGCCGGCCGTGGTGGTGGCGGAGCCGCCGCTGGAAGCAGGTGAGGCGAGAGTGTAGGTGCCACTTAATGCTAGATCTGAGGATAATGTATAGGTGCCATTACCGTAGTCGTCATTGATGTCGACGGCCCCGCTGAAACCGTTGCTGGCGTTGGTGGTGAACTGCGCGATGTCGTCTTCTTCGTAAAAGGCGCCTGTGCCGCCGCTAACGTTGACCGCGGAAAGATTGAATCCGAAGGGTTGAGAAGCAGCCGACAGGCCCGTGGTGACCGACTGTTGAGCATAAGCGGCGCCGACGGTAACGTTTGCCGAATCGATTTCCAGCAGCAGAGTTCCGCCGACGGAGGGATAAAGGACCAGTGTGCTGGCGGGGTTGAAACCCGTGAGGGTGACAACAACCCGTCCGCCTACCGAACCGGCCGCGCCAGCGTTGCCGGTGAACGTCGCTCCCGTCACAACGTTCCCGTCATTGTTGACGTCCTCGGAGCCAGTAACGTTGGTTCCGTTGTCGGTCATGAAGCCAGCGACGGCGATGGGAACAGTGATGCCGCCCTCCATGGTGAAGGCCATGGCGCCGGTGGGTATGGAAGCGCCGGTTTGAGTAAAGACGTCGCCGGCCACGAACTCGGCGTAGTCCGTTTCGATGAGCTTCCAATGGGTGGCGTCAATCGGGTAAAAGTCGAAGGTGAGCGGGAAGCTGGAACTGGAAAGGACGATTTGTCCAGGTCCGGTCCCTGAACCCAAGGTTGCGGTGGCCGTGAGGGACTCATTCTCGACGATACCGGCTTCATTGAAGTCCTCGATGCCCGCCGTGGAGACGCCGCTGGCATTGAGCGTGAACGCGCCCGCGATGGCGAAGAGACCGTCGTTTGAGTCGCTACCGGCGACAGTGAAGGCGTAGGGAGCTGCGAGCTGGCTCAGGCTGGCGACCGCGGTTTGCAGGTCGAGGGTGCCGCTGCCCGTGCCGTTGGTGTCGAATTCGCTGACCAGCCCGTGCGAAGTCGAGGTCAGGACAAAATCCAAGACATAGGTTCCATACGCCGTACTCGTAAGGGATGCTTGCCCGCGGCCGTCGGTGTCAACCTCATACGAGCCGCTGGTGATCGGCTGGGCGGCCGGCGAGGGTGCGGAACTGAATCCTTGGTCAATGATGTCGATCGTGCCACCGGTAATGCCACCAGTTCCGCCAGTTCCGTTGGCTACGAGAGTGCCCGCCATCGACACCGGGTAACCGTAGGAGTCCACACCTTGCGATGAAAAAACGTAGGTGCCATTGAGGCTGCTGTTGCTGAAGCCGACGGGGTTGGTCGGGGTCGTCGAGTTGCTTGAGCCGCAGCCGGCGGCAAAAAGGATGGTGGCGATCGCCGCCAGAACCACGAGCAGGCGTCCGGCACATTTGGTGGAGGCATGGGGATTCATAAGACACTCCTGTCTTTAATTCGTATGATGCGCTAACCCGGATTGTAGAAGAAAGTTTCGGTGGAAATAATTGGCGGGGCATTTTTCAGCAGGCATTGGAACCCAGCCGGATGTCGATGCTCAAGTGCTATAATGATGGCGCGTGAGAACTGGGTCGTGCCTCCGGGACTGCGCTGGCTTTTCCTATCCTACGCCGCGCTGAAGCGCGGGGCCAAGCTGGTCCGCCTCTGCCGGGGCTGGTTTGGCTGCGGGCGGGAGCTTGTCCCGCTCCCGAAATGGGGCAAGCCACGTCTCTATCCACCACTTCGCGCTATCATCTCCCTCATGCCCGACGCCGATTGGCTCCGCCAGCTTTGCCTCTCTCTCCCCGACTCGACCGAGAAACTGCAATGGGGTGAAAACCTCTGCTTCAAGGTGCGAGGCAAGATATTCGCTATCGTCGATCTCTCCGCAGGCAACCTCACGCCAATTACGTTGAAGTGCGCGCCGGAACAATTCCACGAGTTCCTCGAAATCGAAGGCATCTCCCAAGCCCCGTATGTTGGCCGTTATCAATGGATCCTGCTCGAAAATTCCAACGTGCTGCCCGCCAGGGAACTCGAAGCTCTGATTCGCCGGTCGTACGACCTGGTCGCCGCCAAAGCGCCAAGAAAGAAAACCGCGCGCAAGAGAACGCCACATAACAGCCAGTGGTGAAACTCCAGCGTCAAAACCAGCGCCTAAAGGCGCATGGCAGGAGGCGGTCCGCATTTTGCAGGACACATAACGGATGGAATTGGGTGGATGATGGTCTTCCATCGGAGATTTCCGAATGGAGGTTGTCATGTTCGAACATTATTATGTCAAGCCGTCAACCATCGACAAAATCCGCGGTAGCTGGCTGGCTTCCCACATAGAGGGCTACGTGGAATGGCTGGAAGCACACGGTTACGCACGCTCCAGTGTGTTTCACCGGGTGCCGTTGCTTTTCCACTTTGCCGAGTTCGCACAGCAGAAAGGCTGTAGAAACCTTGTGACTAGAGTAATGTGCCCGAAACCTTAAAAAGGTATATCTATGACTAGCGTTGTTGAATTCCATCGTCATTCGATTTAATTTGCACAATTGCGGAGGGCGGTATTGCCGCCATCGAAAGCGTGAATGCCGCATCTAATCGGTTGCGGCGAGAATTGAGATCATAGAATGTCAGCGAAAGCAGAACCGCGGACCTACGAAGACGCAGTCAATTGGCTGCGCGAGCATGGCTTTGACCTGATTGAAGCTCCGGGCGCGCAAACGCGCGTGTTCTTGAAGAAGTACAACAGCTCGGCGGCGATCCAGAAGACGGAGGACGGCGGGGCGAAAATTTTTGCCTATCCCGGCTACATGATCGGCAACGAAATATCGAAGCTGATCAATCGCGGCTATCAGCAGTTTTTGAAGACGACGAAAACGGAAGTGGCGGCGACGGCCGACCATCTGAAGGCGCTGCACGATTTCTCCGAAGAAATGAAGGAGGCGCTGGCGCTGCCCAGCCTCTACAACGAATCGCTCGGAACGGTGAGCGATTCGTATCAGTACGACCGCATCAAGGACCGCGACCAGCCTGAGGTGGATCGTCCGAAGCGGCCGTGGGAAACGGTGAAGGTGAAGGCGGCTGCGGCCGCGTCGAGGAAGGGGCGCGCGTAGGGGCGGGCAGTTCTCAGCTATCAACGGCATGTTAGCGATTGCCACGATCGAACATAGAAATACTGCAATTTGTAACTTAGAGCGGTTCGCGTAATGGTGTAGAGTGCGCGTCCCCAGCGGCTAAAGCCGCTATCCGTAATAGCTCTAAGCGGCACGAGTAAACTCGTGCCCTTCCCGTTCGCGACTTCCCTCTACAGCAAAGCGAGAACAGCTCTAACTTTATCTTCCGCGATCCATCGCCTGATTGGCCAGCCGGTCGGCAATTTTGTTGTGTTCGCGGAGGGCGTGGCGGATCTCGAAGTGCTCGAGCTGGCGGACAAGTTGCTGCGCCTGGTCGTAGAGCTTGCGCAGCTCGGGATGCCGCACCTTATAGATGCCTTTCATCTGCCGCACCATCAGTTCGGAATCGCTGACCACCTTGAGCGCCTTGATTTGGTTTTCTGCGGCGTAGCGCAGAGCGGCGAGCAGTCCCTGATACTCGGCGTAGTTGTTGGTGTGGTGGCCGAGATATTCGCTGAGCTCGGCGACGGTGCGGCCGGAGGCGTCGGCGATGGCCACGCCGTAGCCGGAGGGGCCGGGATTGCCGCGGGCTCCGCCATCGACGTGAGCAGTGTGGGCGGTGGGCGCGGGTTTCGGCGTAGATTTAGGCGAGGAGAAAAGATTGCTGGAATCGGAAGAGCGTGAAGGCAAAGACATGAATTGAGTTTACAACGCGGGCGGCGCCGATTTTTCTTCCGCGAAGTCGCCTTCCCAGCGCGCTACGACCACAGTTGCAAGGCAGTTCCCGAGGACGTTGATGGAAGTCCGGCCCATGTCCATTAGCTGATCGATGCCGAGCAGGATGAAGACGGGCTCGGTGGGCAAGCCGAAGGAGCCGACGGTTCCCAGGAGGATGACGATGGCGGCGCGCGAGACTCCGGCGACGCCCTTGCTGGTGAGCATGAGGGTCAGCATGAGCAGGAGTTGCTGACCCACGCTGAGGTGCACGCCGGCGGCCTGGGCGACGAATATCGCCGCCAGCGATAGATACAAAGAGCTTCCGATCAAATTAAAGCTGTAGCCCATGGGCATGACAAAGGCCACGACCTGGCGGGGCACGCCGATGGTTTCCATGGCCTCCATGGCGCGGGGTAAAGCAGCCTCGGAACTCGCCGTCCCGAAGGCAATGGAGACCGGCTCGGCGACGGCGGCAATGAAGCGCTTCAAGGGCACGCGCGCCAGCATCGCCACCGGCAGCAGCACGCCAACTACGCAAACCAGCAGAGCGACATAGAGCGTAAGCAGCAGTTTGCCAAGATTGAGCAGGATGCCCATGCCCGTGCTGCCGACGGTGTAGGCAATGGCCGCGCCCACGCCGAAGGGAGCAAGGTACATCACGATGTTCGTGAATTTGAACATCGTTTCCGCCAGGCTCTCGGTAAGTTTCAGCATGGGTTGGCGACGTTCCTCGCGCACCATTGCCAGGGCCATGCCGAACAAAATGGCGAAGACGACCACTTGCAGCACTTGGCCTTCGGCAATGGACTTGGCGATATTTTCGGGGAAGATGTGGAGGATGGTCTCGGAGGCAGTCAGCTTTTGCGTCTGGAGGCTTTCGCCGGTGGGCGCGGGCACGTGCACGCCGACGCCGGCCTTGCTGATATTGATAGCGGCCAGGCCGATGATCAGCGCCAGCGTGGTGACGATCTCGAAGAAGACGATCGCCTTGATGCCCATGCGCCCAACTTTTTTCAAGTTGGAGTGGGCCGCGATTCCGCCGACCAGCGTGGCGAAGAGCAGGGGCGCGATGATGGTCTTGATCAGCCGCAGGAAGATCATGGCGATCAGGCGCAGGTTGACCGCCGTGTGAGGCCAGTCGTATCCAATGGCCGAGCCGACGACCATCGCCACAAAAATCCAGGTGGAGAGCGTGCGTTTGTAGAAGGCGTAAACGACCAGAGTGGCGATGGCGATCCAGCGCACGGAGAAAAGCAGCGTCGCGGATAGCGGTGTAAAGAAATTGTTCACCACGCTGAGAATCGTGGCCAAGGTGAAGGCGCCGATGGCCATCAAAAAAATCTTGTTCTTCATGTCCGGTCTACAACCTTAACTCAAGTTGTGAGGTTAGCGGAAGTAATAGGGGAAGTAACGCGGGCGATGGGGTGGAGACGACCGTGGAATCCCGACGTTCAAGAAACGAAGAGTGGACAACCGTCCCTTCCGGTCGTCCATGCGCATCACATCGTCCACGGCCATGACCGACGTAACCCTATGGCCAGTTGCCTCCTAGCCCTTTCAGCCCCGCCTCAGTTCTTATTGAAAAGAATGGTAGAACATGCAACGCTGATTCGGGCATTCTACGGCTACCAGTTCTTCGCCGTTGAAGTGTGGTATCAAAGGGGTCTCGCAAGTTGGGCATTTTTCTGGATACGGTACTCTTTCTATCGCGGGTTTTGTCTCATCTGCCATGCAGGGATTCTATCAGCAACTTTTCTTTAAGCTAGCGTCGTTTTTTGGGGGAGTAACGCGGGAGGTAAAGCGGGAAATACGGCCACGGAAATGTGGATATCCCATCCCTTTCGCGTATTTTGCGAAAAGGGTGCGCGATGGCGTGATGAGCTTCTATTTTTGGCCGTGGATCTTCTTCAGCAGCCAAGCCATGTTTTGCCCGAGGACTTTCATGGTCCGAATGCCTTCTTCGTCCTTCTCCACATCGCCGGGCTCAAGGCCGATACCGATGTTCCAATACGACGAGCCCGGCACAATCATTTCGCCGATCAGGAAGAAGTGATTCAGGGCGTCGAAAGCATGCATGGCTCCCGCCCGGCGCACGGCCACCACGCCGGCACCTACTTTATGGCGAAACATGCCGCCGTTGGCTTTGGAAACGAGACAGGCGCGGTCCATCAACGCCTTGATCTCGGGAGAAACATCGGAGACGTAAGTTGGCGAGCCCAGCAGGATGCCGTCCGCCGCGTCCATTTTCTCGATGCAGACGTTCCCCATGTCGTTTTCTTGCGAGCAGCGGCGGTTCTTTTTCGTGGAACACTTGCGGCAGGCAAGGCAGCCATGGATTTTGGCGCCGCTCAGTTCCACTAGTTCGGTTTCGATGCCTTCCTTTTTGAGTTCGGCCAGCGTGTAGCCGAGCAGAATTGCTGTATTCCCGCCTTTGCGGGCGCTACCGTTGAACGCGACGACTTTCATGACAGCTCCGTTTTCTAAAGATCGAACTAACGATCGAATTTAAGACCGAAAGAATGACTACTTCAATTGTCTCGCAAAAGGACGGGCGAGGTCGCCCGTCCCCACACGTATCAAAGCCACTTTGTCTTATCTACCCGTGGCAAGCCGCGTAGCCAAGCGTTGCGGCAAGTTCGCAGCCAGGATTTTTTCCTGGGCGGCGCGCAGGTTATAGGGGACGCGATAGAAAGTAACGATCCAGGTTTCGGAGTCGAAGACGGCGAAGGCTGCGCGCCAGTCGCCATCGCGGGGCTGGCCAACGGAGCCGGGGTTGATGAGATAGCGGCGGTCGTCATTTGTATTCTTATTCGTATTCTTATTCCTATTCCTATTTTTATCCTCATCTTCCTTGTCGTTATCTTTATCTTTGTTATTGTGCAGCGGCCAGGCGGAGGACTCGGGCTGGCCCACGGTGCGATATACGGGGCGGTAGGTTTCGCCGGTCTTGCCCGCGAGCGCGAATCCGCCTTGCAGGTGAGTGTGTCCGAAAAACGTAACGGGAACGGGATTGGCGAGGAGCGATTCGACGGCGTCTTGGGCGCTGACGATGTATTCGTCTTCGTCGAGCGGGGAACCGTGGACAAACTCGATGCCGGGAAGTTCGTCGAGGCGGACGGGGCCTTGTGGCAACGAGCGCAGCCAGGCAAGATTTTCGCGAGTGAGCTGGTCGCGCGTCCAGATGGTGGCGAGGCCGGCGATGGGGTTGAAATCGTCAATGCTCATGAGGCCGCAGACGGCGCGGTCGTGATTGCCGCGGACGAAAACGCGTCCGAGAGTTTGCGCGCGGGCAATGGCTTCGTTGGGATTGGCGCCGTAGCCGACGGTGTCTCCGAGATTAACGACGAAGTCGTGGGCGGGAGCGGCGGCCACGCAGGCATCGAGCGCCTCCAGGTTGCTGTGAATGTCGCTGAGAAGAAGAATGCGCACAGAGGGAGGATTATAGCTTTTCTGGAGGGGAAAGGACGAGGCGGGGTCGGGCGAAAGTCAAAAGCGGAAACCACAGAGGACACAGGGGAACACGGAGGAAGTGCGGGGACGATGTTGGGACTATGGAAATTCAAATATTCCTGGAAACTGCAGATCCCTCGCTGAGCTCGGGATGACAATTCTTATTGGGATGACAATTCTTAAGAATATTTGTTTGTCAGCGTTGAGTTGGATTTACGACTGGGCAGCGGGCCCAGTGGCCGGGGCGGACTTTTGGTTCGATTTCAACGAGCGGCGGAAGATCGAGGGCGCAAGCTGGGATGCGGCGCGGGCAGCGGGGTTCGAAGGGGCAACCCGGAGGAAGTTGGGCAATGGAGGGGACGGCGCCAACGATCGTCGAAAGGGGAAGCGTACGGTCGGTGGCGAGAGTTGGAATGGCGCGCAGCAGTCCTTGGGTGTAGGGATGCGCGGGCGCGTTGAAAATGGCGGCCTTCGCGGCGAGCTCGACCAGGCTGCCAGCGTACATGACGGCGACGCGCTCGGCGACGAGCGAGACCACGGCGAGATCGTGGGAGATGAAGAGCATCGCCAATCCGAATTTGTGGCGAAGGTCGTTGAGCAAGTCGAGGATTTGCTGCTGGATGGTGACATCGAGCGCGGTGGTGGGCTCGTCGGCAATGAGCAGTTGCGGGCGGTTGACGATGGCCATGGCGATCATGACGCGCTGCCGCATTCCTCCCGAGAGCTGGTGGGGATAGCTGCGGGCGCGCTCGGCGGGGTCGGGGATGGCAACGTCGCGCATGCCTTCGACGGCGCGGCGCCAGGCTTCGGATTTCGAGACGCGATGATGCGCGAGAACGGCCTCGGCGATCTGGTCGCCGACGCGCATGACCGGGTTGAGGGCGGTCATGGGCTCCTGAAAAATCATGGCCATGCGCGAGCCGCGAAGTTGGCGAAGCTCGTCGGATGGCAACGTGGTCAGGCGTGTGGGGACGGCGTTGTTCTGAAGGGCGTTCTGCGGGCCGTTCTGAAAAACGATTTCGCCGGTGACCATGGCAGTCGGCGGAAGCAGGCCCATGATGGCGAGCGCAGTGATGGATTTTCCCGAGCCGGATTCGCCGACCAGTCCGAGGACTTCGCCGGCTGCGATGGAGAAGGAAAGGCTGCGGACGGCGGCCACGGGCGCGGCAGCGGTCGATGGCTGGGCAGCGCGGGACTGCGGGAACCGGACGGTCAGGTCGCGGACGTCGAGCAACGGGGACACGAAGAGTATGGTATCAGCGGAGGCGTTGCTCTTGGCCGCAACTTTTTCGGGCGCGACTCCGCCGCGATTCCAACTCCAACCCCAACTCTAATTCCAGTTCCAAAGACCGCTGTCTTACTCGATCCCGGCCTTCTTCAGCATTTCCAGAAACTGTTTTTGGGTGCGCATATCGATAGCCTGCGCTGCCAGCTTGCCTTCGCGGTCGTAGACGAAACTCTTCGGAATGCCCTCGACCACAAACGTTTCGTTGACCTTGCGATCCGGATCGAGCAGTACGGGGAAGGAAACTTTGCGGTCGCGGATGAACGGTTCGACCTTCGCCGCTTCTTCATCGGAAATGCCCAGCACCACCAGCCCCTTTGCGCCGAAGCGTTCGTAAAGCGCCTCCAGATCGGGCATTTCCTTGCGGCAGGGAGGGCACCAGGTGGCCCAGAAATTTACCAGCACAACTTTGCCACGCAGTTCGGAGAACGTCCAAGCCTTGCCGGAAAGATCTTTCAGCGTGAAGTCGAGATGCTCACGCTTGTGGTCGTCGGCCTCAAGCCGCGCCATGGCTGCGCGATATTGCTCGTCCTTGCCGAGATCGGGAGGCGCATCGACGTGTTCGTAGCGCACCAGCGTGGCCAGCTCAACATATGGATACGCGGGCTCGCGCGCGGGTTTGCCGGCCGCATTGGAATTCTTCGGCTCGGTCGTCGCCTCGATCTTCGGCTCGGGCCAGGGCATAAGCCGCTCGCGCAACGCGCCGGCCAGCGTAGTCGCCACTTCCTGCAGCGTGTCGTGGCCGAAGTCGCCTTCGGTGGAAAGGTTGGACAAATCGACCGCCAGGCGCAGCTTGTTTTCGGTTGGCGGGAGCTTGCGGATCTTCAGCGCCAGATCTTTTGTCGCGCCCGCGCGGGCGTCATCGGCGAGCGTGCGCAAGCCGTGGATCTGGCTGGCGAGCGGCTTCTCGTCCGCGCTCCACACGATTTCTTTCTGTTGCGCCGAGGCGGCGTGCAGAGCGAAGGTGACGAGGGAGAGCAATACAAAGAACAGTTCTATGCGGCGAAGCAAAGTTTGGGATTTCATGGCGCAACCAGCTTAACAACATCTGGGCTTTCGCACCAACTCCCGGGGCTATAGAGGCTGCGGAAAAAGTCGAATTCCGCGCCCCAGCCCCTAAAGGGGCATCCGATTTCAAAGAGTTTATGTCATCGCTAAAGCGATGACCTGATACGAAACTGGAGTTTATCCGCAAGCTGTATAGCGGATCCAAGATAGGTGTACCCACTGGTGGCGATCGGGCTTGTGTGCAGTTAGGGCGGGGTCCGTCGGCTGGGCTTAGGGCGGGACTGGGGCGGGTTGCACATTGCTGGCGGCCCACACATTCGCAAAGAACGCGAATGTATGGTGTAGAGTGGCCGAGGTTTGCTCGGCGAGCCTGGCTTTTCGCTCATCTCAAGGAAGTCAAAATCCCCACCCTGTCGCAAAAAACGCGACAAGGGTGGGGCACCCGCGGGAGTTGAGATAAGTGAGATAAGGCTGAGGCAGCGCACGGGGATTGCTGTTCCCAGGTTCGCGTCCAATAAGCGGTTGTCCAGTCTCATGACATCCTTTACAAAGCGTCTCGACACATCCTTTACAACTGAACGCGGCCTGTTTCCCGTCGACCAAGAAGATGCCACTTCCGCAAGACCCGCCGTTAACCATGCTATTAACCATGCTATTAACTATGCTTAACGCGCCGACGTATAATACGGTTCACATGATCACCGTTTCCAAAGAGGACTACCTCAAAGCGATTCTCGAGGCCGAGAGCGAAGGAGAGACGGTCATCTCGGCGACGCTCGCCCACTGGCTGAAAGTCTCGCCCCCGGCTGTGACCATGGCCGTGCGCCGGCTCAAAAAAGACGGCCTGGTGCGCGTCGATGCCGACGGTCGCGTGCGCCTCGCCGCCGCCGGACGCAAGATTGCCCGCAAGTTGACCATCCGCCACCATCTGATCGAGCGTATGCTCGCCGAAATTTTCGGCATGGAATGGTTCAAAGTGCACGACGAAGCGGAGCGTTTGGAACATGCCGTCTCGCCCGATTTCGAGGCCCGCCTGCTGGCCAAACTTGGCAGTGGCATCGCCTGTCCGCACGGCAACCTGACGGAAGTCGAGAGCCCCGCCAGCCGCCGCCGTCGCGGCCTGCTCCTGCTCGCCCAGGCCGAACCGGGGCACGACGTTCAGGTCAGCGGCATTTATGAACGCGACCGCCAGTTGCTCGAATTCCTTGAACAACGCGCCATCCGCCCCGGCGCCAAAGTCCACGTAGCCCACCGCAATTACGACCAGACCCTGACCCTCACCACCGCCGCCGGTCGCGTTTCCCTAGGCGTATCGGCCGCCGAAAAAGTCTGGGTCAAGCCGTTGGATGCGAAACTAAGCTCCAAACCCTGAACTCGCCCCGTGCCCGCGTAAACTTCAACTTCGGATAACCATAGTGTGGGGCGGACACTCTTGTCCGCCGCTTTTGACCTTGGGGTTGTTCTTGGCTTGTTCAGAAGCAGAAGACAAAATCGAAGGCAAAATCAAAAGGCAAAATCGAAGGCAAAATCAAAGGCAAGACCAACATCAACGGCAGCGGACAGGAGTGTCCGCTCTACACAAAGACTAGAGGCCATCTCATAATGAACCGAGGGAGTAAACTGTCCGCTCCCTCAGGGGCTAAAGCCCACGTCTTTATTGGCTCGGAGCGGCACGGCTAAAGCCATGCCCTACCCAAAACCATTTATGAGATAGCTTCTAGTTTCTGCCGAAGCTAACAACGATGCCGGTGCCGAAAGGCGCACCCATCTATCCTGTCGTCTGCATTCCAGGGATACGGCTCTTGCTGTTTTTACTGTTTGCCGAGGTTCTCCTTCAAGCGGTCTTGCTTTGCTTTTGGGATTCGGAGGGAAGCGGTTGCTGGCAAATCCACCATTGGCCGGAGACGGAGAGATGCAGGTGGAAGCTGCCGTTCTCGACGCCGCACTGGAGGGTCTCCGCGTTCACTCCCTCCCTGAGCAGCGCCTCGGCCAGCGGAAGCATTCCGCCCGACCCGCAGGTGGGGCAGGCGTCCGGCTTCGACGGCTCCGGTACTCCCCCCTTTAGCCCCATCTGGCGGGCATCCGGCGCGGTATACATGGAGAATTCACGATGCTCGATCTGGATCTCGACTCGCCGCTTCTTCTTCATGTTTCCTTTCCGGTGGACGTTTTTTGCCTGCTGCTAGTTTTGTCAAAACCTTGGGCAAATGTCCTTAAAGCGGCGCTCAAGAGTTCTCAATTTTTCTAAATTTTCAAAATATCGAAGGTGAAAACCTTGGCCGAATCCCGCCGCGGCGTTGTCAGTCTGGCGAGCTGAAAAAAGGCCCGCCAACTTGGCGGGCCTTGAAGTGTGAGTAAAAGTTAGACAGCCGTGCCTCGACTACGGCGTACAACCGCTGGATGCGGTGGTGCAGCCACCGGCCTCGAAGAAGATCCCGTACTTCCCTTGAGCCTCCGGAACGGAGATATACGAGTTGTTCTGGTCGTTCACCATAATGGCCAGAATGTTGGCGGTCGACGTCGATCCGGGGTAGTACGGAGTAACGATGCCCTTGTCGAAATCGGTGTAATTATAGGCATAGCTATTCGCCCAGAAGTCCCAAACGTAGTTCGGCAGCGGATAATCGTAGTAGTTGCCGTTGAATTCTCTGCAGCAGGGACGCTCGACAATGTACTCGGCGCTATTGCCGATCAGGCCCGGCCCTCCATTGGAGGTAATGCCGTAATCGCCGACGACATTCAGCGTCTCGTCATACAGATACACGTAGCCTGTAGTGGCTGAGGTGTCCCACGTCTCAACAAACAGATCGTCGCCAGGGTTCACGTTAAACTCCGAGAGGATCGAGTAGGCTGGCCACCATTCGATCCAGGCGTAGTAATCCGTTGCCGTGGTGGTTCCACTACAGTATGCGCCTGACAAGGTACCGCCTTGCAACAAGGCGCTTCCATCCTGGTTGCCGTCGATACCGTTCCAGCTCACCTCCAGGTCCCATCCGCCGTCGCAGGTGCCGGGGCTCTGCTTCACAGCGGGCACGTTGAAATCGGAGACGATATAGTAAAACGAGGTGGACTGCTTGTACTTCTTGGCCGTGTTGGTGTTAATGAACCCGCTCCAGTTGTAATAGTAACCGGGCGTGGGTCCTGTTGCCGATACGGCAGCCGCTCCCGGCGGCGCTGGGGCCGGACGCGCAGGCTTGCTGTAGAGGCCCGTCTCTTTGAGTTGTCCGTACCAGCGGGTCGCTGAACCGGCCGTGGACATGGCCCTTGCCCACTTCGCGTAACTCGCCGCATCGGTCTGCTTATCGGGCCGCGGTGGGAAGCCGTAGGTGGCATTCTCCGTGTCCGACGCGGTAACCGGATTGTAGCCGGCCGGTGGCGCAGGGAACGTGTGAATCCCGGGGATGTTGGTTGGTACGATGGCGGACCGGTCATAAATTGCTCTGACCGCGTCGCTTTGCGCCACCACAAAGGTTGAGAGGCTCACTACTAATAGGGTCGCTATCGCTATTGCGATTACCCCGTTTAAAACTTGCCCGTTCTGTTTCTGCATAAGTATTCTCCTTCCCCTGAGAGGGAAACATTGTGAGGCCAAGATGAAATCCGCATGGCGAGCACAAACCGAAAGATCACGGACTGTTGAATCCTTGTAGCGGGTCTGAGAGTTTGTTAACCTTTGGTAGTTTCACCGACGGACAGTTTCTCTTGCCTGCTGCAAGTTGTGCCATAGTATAGGGCAAATGTCCTTAAAGCGGCACTCAAGAGTTCTCAATTTTTATTTATGTTGCTAACACATTGACAGAGAAGGCTTTAATTCGTTTTGCTGGATACCAACTGGATCCAGCCGGTCGCATCCTTCGGCGCGACGACCGCCTGATTGCGCTCAATCCCAAGACTTTCGATCTGCTCCTTTATCTGGTAACGCACCCGCAGCAGTTGATCACCAAGGACGAGTTGCTGAGCGCCGTCTGGCCGGATTCTTTCGTCGAGGAAAGCAATCTGACGCAGCATGTATTTCTGCTGCGCAAGGCCCTGGCCGCCACGGGGCAAGACGATCGCATGGTGGTCACGGTTCCGGGCAAGGGCTACCAGTTCACGGCGGCGGTCGTACAGGTTCCCCGGAATGACGCGACCCCGATGGCGGGCGGGCTGGTACTGCACTCCGTCCAGTCTGTGACTCGCATGGTGGTCGAGGAGGAGAGCGACGACGAGGCCGGCAAAGAGACGCCCGGCATGGCGGCGTTGCCGGCTCCGCGCCAGCGCCGTGGCCGCTGGGTTTGGGCGATGGCCACGGCGGCCATAAGCGCGCTGGCGGTTGTGGCCGTCGTCACTGGCTATTTCAGCTACAAGAAATCCGGAAGCGCCCAGTCTCACTCCGCTGTGTCGATTGCGGTCCTGCCCTTCACCAACCTTACCGGCGATCCCGCCAAGGAATATTTGTCCGACGGGGTCACCGAGGAAATGATTACCGAGCTTGCGCGGTCCGAGGGCGGCCAATTGCAGGTGATCGCGCGCACTTCGGCGATGTCTTATAAGTCCACCAATAAAGCCGTCCGCCAAATCGCCCAGGAACTGGGCGTGCAATATGTACTCGAAGGCAGCGTGCAATCGGAGGGGAACCATCTCCATGTCACGGCACAGCTCATTCGCGGCGACGATCAGACCCATATTTGGGCCGACACCTTCGATGGCGACACGGGCCGGATACTGAACTTCGAAAGCCGCCTGGCCGAATCCGTCGCGCATTCCCTGTCGCTGAAGTTGCTCGCCGGCAAAACGACGGAACACACCCCGATCAACGCCGCCGCGCACGATGCCTACCTGCAAGGGCTCTACTTTGTGTCGCAACGATCCAGACCGGGGCTGGAAAGCGCTCTACAGAGTTTTGGAACGGCCGTCGCTCAGGACCCACAGTATGCGCGCGCCTATGCGGAACTCGCTGCCACCTACAATCTGATGGGCCAATATACCTGGATGGACACCAATCAGGCGCACAGCCAGGCCAAAGCCGCCGCCCTGCAGGCCATCGCCGCCGATCCAAACCTGGCTGAAGCTCATGCCGCCTTGGCATTTACCCAATGGTTCTATGAGTGGAATCCCGCTGCGGCCGAAAAAGAACTGCTTCAGGCCATTGAGTTGGAACCCACTAATGTGGACGCTCGCCACTGGTACGCCTTGCTGCTGATGGCCAGAGGACGCGCGGCGGATGCCGAAAAACAGATGCGCATGGCTTTGGCGCTGGACCCCAAAGCGCTGATCCTGCGCACCAACTTGGGCTGGCTGCACTACACGGACCGCCAATATCCGCTTGCCATCCAGGAAATGCAGGCGGTCGTGAACGAGAATCCCGATTTTCTTACCGCGCATTACAAGCTCTGGTGGGCCTATTCGGTGAGTGGCGACGTCCCCCATGCTTGGGAAGAACTTAGAACGGTCGCGCACATAATTTTCACTCCAGACAATGAAAACAAAATCGTCGCGGTGTATGAGAAGGAGGGATACGCCGCCGCTCTCAAAACCCTGACCTCCACGAGCGATGTGACTTCACAGGGAAGTTGGGTCGATGACGCGCGCTGCATGAGTTTTGCCGGCGACAAAGCGACCGCCTTTCAAGCCCTCGAACACGCCCTGAAAGACAGGGAGGGTTGGATGATTGTTCTGGAAAGCGATCCCGCATTCGATTCGCTTCGTTCCGATGCGGAGTACTCCCGGATTTTGCGGGAAGTCCATTCCGTTGCGAACAGTTACCACTGAGTGCTCCACGCGCTTGCAACACACTCTCAACGCCAAGTCATATCGGTCGATGATAATAGTCACTGCGCTCTGCGGCAAACTGTACTAACTTACGCCGCCATCGCACGGCTGTGCATCTTCAATCCGATCGGGGCAAACATGGAAAGTACTTTGTGCAAAGCCACTACCTAAGGAACTGCTGGCGGAACCCAGCCGGAAACGTTCACGATATGCTTTTTATTAAGTTAACACTTATTGGGGGTACCCCCCCAGTACCAACTAGAGGCTGTTTCATAACCGGTTTCAGAGGACACGGGCAATTCCCTCAGGGGCTAAAGCCCACGTCTTTATTGGCTCGGAGCGGCACGGCTAAAGCCGTGCCCTACCCAAAACCATTTATGAGATAGCTTCTAGTAAACATAGTTGAAACCGCTGTCGAGATGAGGTTCAAATCATCGCCAAGGTGACGAAATAAATAGCGCAGAAATTATTTTTTACTTTCTTCCCGCGCCCTCAAAGTGCGCTTCGATTTCCTCCAGCGTCTTCCCTTTCGTTTCCGGCAGGAAAACGGCAGCGGTGATGAAGTAGATCACGGTGCAAGCGGCAAAGCCAAAGAACATGGTCGCGTAACCATGCTTGCCGACCATCGGCAGGAAGACGGCGGCGATTCCGGTGGAAACCGCTTGGTTGAGCAGCAAAGCGATGCTCATGCCGTTGGAACGGATACGGGTCGGCATCAGCTCCGAAAGCGCCAGCCACACGCAGACTCCTGGCCCAACGGCGTAAAACGCCATGAACACGAAGAGCGTGATGGCGACGAGCATTCCGCTGTGGCGACTGGGCAGCGGCGTAATCAGCGCGTTGTCGATGCGCAGCGGAGCCTGGCGCGCGGCATCGAGATTGCCGAAGGGATTGGAAAAGAACGCCACCACTTTGTTGGCGGGCACACAGCTATCGCGCGAGATTTCGATCGGGGTCGCGGCGACATCGTCGGATCGCGCGGCCTTGGTCGCGGCGCGGAAGTCGCCATAAGAATAGATAACAACCAAAGAGGTAGGGCTGCTGCCGATTTGTTGGGCAGAGTCTCCGGCCGGACTCAGCAGCGTCCCGGCGAGTTTTTGGTTATAGCTGAGTGAGACCTTCTGGTCGGCTGTAACCATGGACTGGACTGCGCTTCTCGAATCCACGCGCAAGCTTTCCGTGCGGCGGAAGAGCAGGCCGGTGCAAACGAGCGAGAGAATAATACCAGCCGTTCCCATCGACAGCAAAAACTTGCGCCCCTTGCGGTCCACCAGCAACACGCCGCCAATGGTCAGCAGGAAATTGACGATGGTGAAAATCACGTAGCCCCAATGGGCCTGCACGTCGGAAAGACCGCTCTGCAAAAGAATGTTGGTGTTATATCCAATGATGGAGTTGATGCCAGTAGCTTGATTGAACGCGAGGATGACACAGGCCAGAACAAATGGAACGACGTATTTGCGGCGCAAAAGCGATCCGCTAACCTTCGCGCCGGTTGTAGTTTTCGCTTTTCCGGCGGCTGCGACTTGTTCCATTTCCGCCAGTTCGACATCGGCTTGCTGTTGGATGCGCGAACGGAGAAGCGCGGCGTAAGCGGCATCGCGCTTGCCACGCAGAAATAGCCAGCGCGGCGACTCCGACACCATGAACCCGCCGATCACGAACAAGATGCCAGGCGGCAGCGAAACCCAGAAAATGCTGCGCCAAGCCGTGTCTTTGAAAGCGAAGAGGCGAGCGGGATCGCCCAGCTTCGCCACCTCTGCAACGCGGAAACTGAAGTACATGCCGACGAATGCCGCCGTCACGATCCCGAGCGTCAGCAGCCATTGGAAGATGCCCGTGCCTTTGCCGCGGTTGGTCGCCGACAGGCACTCCGCCAGATACAGCGGGACCACAACGCCGATCAGTCCGGCGCTGATGCCCTGCAACAGGCGGCCGAGAACCAGCGAGTCATAACCATGCGAGAGCGCAATCACGGGAATGCTGATGACGAACAGCAGTCCGCTGAGGATCATCAGAGGCTTGCGCCCCATCCAATCGGCCAGCGCGCCGGCAAAGAGGGTCGAGATCACGCTGCCGAGCAGCACGGCGGCGACGACGATGGAAAGCTGGCCCGCATTCAACCTTGAGGTCGCCTCCAGATAAGGCAAAGCGCCCGCGATAATGCCCACATCGACGCCGTAGAGTAATCCGCCGAGTCCCGCAACCAGCAGGAGGAATCGGTTGTAACCGGCTTTTTCGTCGCTCATCGGAATGACAGTCCTCTCGCAATAATGAAGAAGGTGAATCTTATCAGAGATGAATGTGTTCTAAGCCAATCTCCCCTAAGCCAAGCGCACGGCAGCTACCGGTCCAAATAATGCCGGCCTGGCACGTCGCGCAGCAACCGCGCCGCGGTTTCCGCCGTGATGTCGCGCTGCGGCATAGCTAGCATTTCGTAACCCACCATAAATTTCTTGACTGTCGCCGAACGCAGCAGAGGCGGATAAAAATGCGCGTGCAAGTGAAATTCCGGATACGCTCCGCCATCGGTGGGCCGCTGATGAAAGCCCATCGTGTAGGGAAACGGCGCGCGAAATAAATTGTCGTAACGAATGGCCGCCTGCTGGAGTATCTCGGCCAGGGCGTTGCACTCCTCGCCGTTCAGTTCATCAATCGATGCCACGCATCTCCGGCTGACCAGCAGCGTTTCAAACGGCCACACGGCCCAGAAGGGCACGAGCAGCGCGAAATGCTGGTTGGCGCAGACCAAGCGTTCCTGTTTCTCGAGTTCCAGCTCCAAGTAATCGCGCAGCAGCGTCGCGCCGTGCGCTTGGCGGTAATCGCGAAACGCGGCCACTTCCTTCGCCAATTCATTGGGTAGAGTTTCATTGGCCCAGATTTGTCCGTGAGGATGAGGATTGCTGCATCCCATCATAGCTCCGCGATTTTCGAAGATCTGTACCGACCGGATGCGCGGACCGCTGGCGAGCGTGGAGAACTCGCGTACCCAGGTCTCGACCAAGCGCCGTAGTTCCACGACGCTCATGCGTGCCATGGTGAGATCGTGGCGTGGCGAGAAGCACACCACCCGGCAGCGCCCAGCTTCGCTGCGAGCAACGAGAAGCCCCTTTTCCTCGATTTCTCCGGCGGCCGTATCCGGCTTCAACGCCGCAAAATCATTGTCAAAAACAAACGTCTCGGTGTAGGCTGGGTTCCTCACGCCGGCGGCGCGAGCATTGCCGGGACAAAGATAGCAGTTGGGATCGTAGGTTACCGGCGCTTGCGCTGGAACGTCTTCGACTTGGCCCTGCCAAGGCCTTTCGGCGCGATGCGGCGACACCAGCACCCATTCGCGGGTCAGAAGATTCAGGCGGCGATGCGGTTGCGATGTCAGATCAGAGAAGTTCATGGAATTCTTGTGTCATTGCATCCTTGGTGCATTCACAACTTGCGGAAAAACTATTTCGCGAGCTGAGAGTGTGACCTCGGCGGCTAAAGCCGACGTTGGAAACAGGCCAGTTCTCGCAGCGCTGAAGCGCTGCGCCACCCAAAACCGAGCGTGAAATCGAGTTTTTCCGCAAGTTGTCAATACGTCCCGTATCCCTCGGGATGCGCACGATGCCACTGCCACGCGCTTTCCACAATGGATTTCAAATCCGGGAATCGCGGCTGCCAGCCCAGCTCGCGCCGGATTTTTTCCGAGCTGGCAATCAACACCGCTGGATCGCCCGCGCGGCGCGGCGATTCGATCGCCGGAATCGGATGCCCGGTAACCTGCCGCGCCACTTCCACCACCTCGCGCACGCTGAAACCCTGCCCGTTGCCCAGGTTGTAGATCAGCGGAGCGGAATTCTCGAGCGCCCCTTCGAGCGCATCGAGCGCCAGCAGGTGCGCGCGCGCCAGATCGCCGACATGGATGTAGTCGCGGACACAGGTGCCGTCGGGCGTGGGATAGTCGGCGCCGAAAATGTTCACATGTTGGGCGCGGCCGAGCGCGACTTCGAGAATCCGCGGGATCAGGTGCGTCTCCGGATGGTGGGCTTCGCCTTTATCGGGATGCGCCGCGCCGGCGGCATTGAAATATCGCAGGCTGGCGTAGCGCAGGCCGTGGATCTGGTGGATCCACGCAAGCATCCGCTCCACCAGCAGCTTCGATTCGCCGTAGGCATTCGCCGGATGGATGGGATCGTCCTCCTCAATCGGAGTGCGATCGGGATTGCCGAACAACGCGGCGGTCGATGAAAAAACGAAACGCTTGACCCGGGCGGCGAGCATCGCTTCGAGCAGCGTCAGCGCGTTCGCGGTGTTGTTGCGGAAGAATTCCTCGGGCGCCTTCATCGACTCGCCCGCTTCGATCAGCGCCGCAAAGTGCATGACGGCATCGATAGCGCGCAAGCGGAACACCTGGTCGATGCGATCGCGGTCCGCCAACTCGCCTACGATCAGTTCGGCGTTTTTCGGCACGGCCTGGCGATGGCCGCGGCTCAGGTTGTCGAAGACCACAACCTGGTGACCCGCCTGCAAAAGTTCGTCGGCAACCACGCTGCCGATATAACCCGCTCCACCTGTAACTAGGACCTGCATTCGATTCGCGCCCATTTCTCAGGCCACTTTTTTGGCCCGCTCTCTAAAACGATCCGTCTCAAACAATCCGTCTCAAACGGTCCGTCCAACCCCATCGGCGGCGGAGCAGACGTAGATTTCCGGTTCGCAGCCGGTGGCGCGCGCATAGCCTTCCCGCACCGTCCGCTGAAACGCTTCGACGCAAGCGGCGCGCACCAGCGCGATCGTCGAGCCGCCAAAGCCGCCTCCCGTCATGCGCGTTCCGTAAACGCCTTCCGCTTGTCCGGCGAGTTCTACCATCACATCGAGTTCGGCGCAACTCACCTCGAAATCGTCGCGCAGACTGCGATGCGACTCCAGCATCAGCTTGCCGAAGGCCTGCAAATCGCCGCGTTCCAGCGCCGCCGCTGCCTGGAGCGCACGCGCATTTTCGCCGACCACATGACGGCAGCGCCGCAGGACGATTTCGGGCAGCTCATGCCCGTAGGTTGCCAGGTCTTCCGGCGTCATGTCGCGCAGGGCGCGCACATGCGGCAGGCGCTGCGACAGGCCGCGCACACCCGCTTCGCATTCGGCCCGGCGCAGATTGTATTCGCCTTGCGCGATGCTGTGTTTGACCATGGTGTTGCAGATCGCGAGCGCCACATCGCCCGGCAGCGGCAAGAGCCGGTATTCGAGAGAGCGGCAATCGAGCAGCAGGGCCTTCCCGCGTTCTGCGTGGCTGGAAACAAATTGGTCCATGATGCCGCAGCGCGCGCCGACAAACTCGTTTTCCGCCCGCTGGCAAAGCAAGGCGAGAGCGGTGCGGTCGATTGCCTGATCGCAGAGATCGAGCAGCGCGTAGCCGACAGCGATTTCAATCGAAGCGGACGAGCTCAACCCCGCGCCCTGCGGCACGTTCCCGTCCACCAGCAGGTTTGCCCCACCCAGCTTCTTGCCCGACTGCGCCAGCATTTTCACGACGCCAACGACGTAATCGCTCCAATGCCCGGCGCGCGTGGCGGGCAAACGGTCGAGATCGAACTCGACCTGCCCGGAATAATTTTCGGAATAGACCGCGAGCTTCCGGTCCGCGCGCGGCGCGATGGCAACGCGTGTATGGAAACCGATGGCCGCCGGCATGACGAACCCATCGTTGTAATCGGTGTGCTCGCCGATTAAATTGACTCGCCCCGGCGCCTGGTAAATGCGGGGAGAGCCTCCAAAACGCCGAACGAATTTCTCGCGCAGCGCGTCGACACTATTTTCGGCCACTAAATTCATGTTATGCATGGGTACTGAATTCAAGCCCACTTTCACTAGAACGTGTTTCAAAAATGCCTTTTAGGTCGGACGGCGCATCCCTCAGGGGCTAAAGCCCACATTTTTATTGATTCATGGCGGCACGGCTGAAGCCGTGCCCTACCCTAAACCGATTTTTGAAACACGCTCTACACAATCCTATTTGACAGCCTTGATGGTCTTGTCCGCAGTGTGCGCCGCCGCTCGTCCACGGCGCGCCAGCAGCAACATTCCCGCGCCAAACGCCAGCATGGCAATTCCCCACCACAAGTTGATGTCGATGCCCAACGAATGGCGAGCGTACATCTCGCTGCCGCGCGTTGCCGCTCCATATCCACCCACCAGCACGCCAAACACACTGAACATCATACCGATGGGCAACCTGATATCGAATCCCATGTTTGTACCTCGGATCTCTCCCGCCCTTGCTTGCGGCGAACCACGTTCGATCATTTGTAATTTGCAATTTCAAACCCTTTGACCGCGGGGCCGAATTACAAATTACAGATTAGAGCGTGTTTCAAAAAACCTTTTAGCTTTGAAGGCGCGTCCCTCAGGGGCTAAAGCCCGCATTTTTCCAGGCCTTAAACGGCACGGCTGAAGCCGTGCCCTACCCAAAATCTATTTTTGAAACACGCTCTACGCAATTACCAAATTCCCTGGTTACCAGAAAATCCAGTTGAGCACGACCAGCGCCGTCAGCACGACCACCGCGAGCAGCGCCGGTTTCTGGTACCACGCCAACCCTTCATCTTTCGGCCTGTCCGTCAGCGCGTAAACCAATCCCTTGAGTTCCGCATCTGGACGCGGCTTTGTCAGCAGCGAAACCACGATCGTCACCGTGAAGCAGGTCGTCCAGGCAAAGATCGCCGTCCAGAAATTCTGCGCCATCTCGCTCGGATAGCGGTGCAACACTAACCCCAGGAACGCGCCCTTAACGCCGACAACCGAGCCCGCGGGAAGCGTAAGGCCGTGATGCGCGGCGGCCGCGGCGGTGCCGCTGAGAAGCCCGCAAAACGCGCCGTTGCCCGTGGCGCGTTTCCAGAACATGCCGAGCAGAAATGTCGCAAACAGCGGCGCGTTCACGAACGCGAAAACCAATTGCAACACATCCATGATGTTATTGAACTCGCGCGCAATGTATGCGGCGGCGACTGCAGTCGCCAGCCCGAAAACCGTGGCAGCGCGCCCCATCCACAGGTAATGCTGGTCGGACGCTCCCTTATTGATATAGCCCTGATAAATATCGTAGGTCCAAACCGAATTGAAGGCCGTGGTATTGCCCGCCATTCCGGACATGAACGAGGCCATCAGCGCGCACAATCCCAAGCCCAGCAGCCCCGAAGGAAAATAGCGGACCAGCATCATGGGAGTCGCCAGATCGTAGTCCAACACGGTCTTGCCGTCTTTGATCAGCGGCTTTCCGCTTGCATCGAGTTTCGCTGGAATGATTCCTTTGCCGCCTTCCAGGCTGATTCCACCGCTCGCCGCTTGCTGCGAAACGACTGCCGATCCCGTCTTTGCCGGAATGGCCGCCTCAGCGCCGCCGTTCACGCTGGCGGCGGAAACCACGCCGGCAATCATTCCCGGCAAAATCACGAGGAACGGAAACAACATTTTCGGAAAGGCGGCAATCAGCGGAGTGCGCCGCGCAGAGGTCATCGAGTCGGCGGCCATGGCGCGCTGCACCACCAGAAAATCCGTGCACCAGTAACCGAACGACAACACGAATCCCAGCCCCATCAACATGCCAAACCATTCCACGCCCATGGGATTCGAGCTGGGGCTGCCCAGATATTTCCAGGAATGGACCATGGCGTCGCTGCCGATGCGGGCCTTCAGTCCGCTCCATCCGCCGACATCTTTCAACCCGAGAAACACCAGCGGAATGAAACCGATCACGATGAGAAAGAATTGCAGCACTTCGTTATAAATCGCGGAAGTGAGGCCGCCGAGAAACGTGTACGCGAGCACGATCAGCGCGGAAACAACGATGGCCGCGTTGAAATTCCAGCCCAGCAGCAGTTGCAGCAACTTGCCCATGGCGTACATCGAGACGCCGGAAGAAAAGACGGTCATCACCGCAAACGAAATCGCATTCAGCCCGCGCGTCTTTTCGTCGAAACGCAGCTTGAGATACTCGGGCACCGAACGCGCCCGCGAGCCGTAGTAGAACGGCATCATGAAAATGCCGACGAACACCATCGCGGGGATCGCGCCCACCCAGTAAAAATGCGAGGTCATGATGCCGTACTTGGCGCCGCTGGCGCCCATGCCAATCACCTCCTGGGCCCCGAGGTTGGCGGAAAGAAACGCCAGTCCCGTGATCCAGGCGGGAATCGAACGCCCCGACAGAAAAAAGTCGGCGCTGGTTTTCATGTATTTTTTCAGTACGTAACCGATTCCCAGAACGAATGCGAAGTAAATTCCGATGATCGAATAATCGATCCAATGCGGATGTGGGTGCACCTAGCTGTCACCTCTCCTTAACGCCGTATCGCGGGGCGCGTGAATATGGACCGCGCGTTGCCCAGGCTGCTGCAACGTCTTTCAACGATACCGCTGTCACGGCTGGCAACGTGAAAATATCTCCTATTGCCGAACCGTAAACGTTATCAAGAAGTCGGCCTCTCATCAATCGGCACAAAAATAGGTAGTGGCTCAGTTTGGAAAAGAAGGCAAGCCAAGCGTGCAATTGCCGTCGGCAAAAAGCAGATCCTTCGCTTCGCTCAGGATGACAATTCTTTATGATGACAAGCAAACTGAGCCACTACCAAAAAAAATGGCACAAAAAAACGTCCCGGAGGAACATCCGGGACGTTTTTGTTTGCTCGAATTCGCGCAGAGCGCCTGTGCGAGGCGTCAGTGCGAAATGGCGGCGAACAGCGGCGAGTTCATCAGGGACTGGAACTTTTGATCGTCGCTCTTGAAGTGGAGCCGCAGAATTGAGTTGTCGGAATCGACGGTGGTCGAGTCATAGGCGGTCTTTTCAATCGCGCTGGCACTCATCTTTTTATAAAGCACGACGCCCTTGAGGACGGTGGAAAGCGTGGCTGCGGTCATCGAGTCGGACGTGACCACGCTCAGATCGAACTCCACTCCGCTCTGGAAGCTCATGGTGTAGCGGGAAGCCAGAATGCGCTTCTTGACGCTCTCGTAGTCGCCAACCTTGGTGGCGGCATCGCCCATCGTCGAGAACATCATGGCTTGGGTTCCCTGCTGGTCGAGGATGCTCCAGAGGGGCGAACCATCGACGGCGGCCATCTGATCGGCCATCACTGGATTGGAATCGAGCGATGGGCGCTTGCCATATTGGGTATCGAGGGCGCTGCGCAACGACGCGTCGGCGCCGAAGACCAGCGTGTTGTCGTCGGTGAAGGTCATCACCAGCCCGTTATCCATCGGGTAAATGCTGGTGGTCTTGTTGTACGGGATGGCGGCGATTTTTTTGAGCTTGAGCTTCTTGAGCACGGCCTTGGCGGAGAACGATCCCTGGGCCACGCCGATGGTTTGAATGCCCTTCTTCTCGGTGCGGAAAGAGGCGAAGTCGAGCTGGTCGATATCGCGCTCGGCGTCGATGCCGATGCTCTTGAGCGCGGCTTCGAGCTGCTTGAGGTTGTCGGGCAGCACTTTGTCTTTGAGCGCCTGCGCGGTGGGCGAATCCTTCAGCGCACGGTAGTCGACACCAATCAGTTGCTGCAATTCGGAAGGCACCATGGAGCGCGCCGACGATGCGATGGGCATGGCCAAGCTAGCCGTTGCGCAGAGAAGCAGGACTGCGAAACATAATTTCTTCATAGATTTCCTCAAGACGAATTTCTCAAAATGGGTTTGCAGAGTTTATCTGCGACGTTTAGATGCAAGCCGAAGACGGCACGTTGGCGATCTTCGAGTTTGACAATCTTTGAGTCTGGCGGTCTTCAAGCTGCCGATCCTATTTTAGTCCGTAATGCGGACGGCAGGGGCGTTACTAGAGCGCGTCCTCTCCGCTTGGTGTTAGAACGCTCGGGTCGAAGGAGCTTGCGCGGAAAACGGACAACTTGCCGTCTCTCGCGTGTTTACTTAAAAGGTATTAACCCGTGTTTACTACTACCCTCTCCCCCCGGTCTTTTGGAATCATGGGGTTAGCGGGGATTTTTTGCTTTGGTCTTTGATTCTAAAGGACTTATATTAAAATATTCCGGAATAAGGACTTAGCTCCAAAATTGCGCTGAAAATGGGTTTGGGGCAGCTTCGAGGGCCGTCTTGGTTCACGGACGCACCTCAAAATTGCCCCAAATCAGATTTTATTTTCACGCGCGGCGGGTTGGATGTCAATGATGTTGATCGCGGATTGGGTGGGGTAAAAAAAGATCCCCTGGGGAGAAACGCTGTGGCGCGCACGCCCACACATTCGCAAAGGACGCGAATGTGTTGGGCACCCGGTTCTTCATCTTCGTCTTGGTTTCATTCCGTGTTTGTGTGAGAATAAACGGTAAAGAGGGCTTATGGCCAACACCAAAGAGCACGCCCACGAACTGATCGACCGCATGTCACCCGGCCAGATCGCCGCCGTCGTCGGCCTGCTGGAAACCATGCTCGATCCCGTCTCGCGCGCCATCGCCAACGCCCCTATAGACGACGAACCGGTCACGGCGGAAGAGGAAAAAGCGCTTGCGGAATCGCGCGAATGGTTGAAGCATAACAAGGGCATTCCCCATGAGCAGGTCTTGGCCGAACTCGGGATCACCCAGGAAGAAATCAACCGCTTTCAGGGACCTAAGTGAAACGGATCGTTTGGACCGGTCCCGCCAAGGCCGATGTCCGCAGCCTGAGCAAGCCCACCGCCATGCACATTCTCTCCGCCCTGCATCGCTTTGCGGAATCGGGCGCGGGCGACGTGAAAGCTCTCCAAGGAAGAGAAGAACTTCGGCTCCGTATTGGCGACTATCGGCTCTTCTTTGTTTGTGCCGATCCCGACATCATCGAGGTTCGCCGCGTCCGTCACCGCTCCGAAGCCTACCGCTGAACTGCATTGCGAAAAGGTCGCGGCAGTAGCCTGTGCCACCCGTCACGCCCACACTTTCGCGAAGGATGCGAATGTGTGGGGCGCCCCGGCCCACCCTTCGCAACAAACGCGAAGGATGGGGCACCCCCTTGTTTGGTTGTGCCGACGGGAGGCTGAGCCAGCCCCTCATCGCGATGCCAAACAGGCCAATCGGGGGAAGCAGGTTCTCAGTCACGGCCATCATTCAAGAAGTACTTCAACGGAACCTCCGACCACTGTGTGGTGAAAATTGGTTTCAGAGGCTTTAGCTCCTTGAGGTTCTTAAGGGGCTTTAGCTCTTTCAACCCCTTCAGAGGCTCAAGCTGAGTAGGTGACCTGAGCGCTTCCTTGACGCCGCCAACAGCATCCCCGTCGTTGTCGTAAATTATTCCGCCCTTGAACCATCCTAGATGTTTGCCGTTGAATCCATAGACATCCAGTCCATCCTTGGCCTCGCCGTCAAGGTAGGCAACGGGTTTGCCTTGCCATAAGTAAATCGTTTCGTCCTCTGCAATGTATGCAACGGCGCGTCCCTTAAAATCGAAAAGCGAGATCTCGTCTTCGAGCGCCGCGTGCACCGAAATAACGACGATGAGGAAAAAGACCAGAGAGGCGAAGGTTTGCTTTTGTAATCTTCTGTTCATCAGAACCCCCTTAGGCCTAACGCTGGCGAATTTTCACCGGAAATTTCCTTTTTGGCCTTGAAAACTGAACCATAGTACACCCGTCTCACCCGTTCGCGAAATCGTGAAACGATTTTTCTATCGAAACGCTCCCGACGGTCTTCCATCCGCACCAGTACAACCCAAAATTGGCTGATTGGATAACCGTGTCGGCTCCAAGCCGCCGAGTAAACTTGAGTTGCTCAAACAAACCAAGGCTCGGAGGAAAGGAGCCGACACGGTTATCCAATCGGCCTGGAACCACGAGCACGATCTGGACAATACGAGATTTGCTAGCGAACTAGTTTTAGAATTGGGAAAAGTCTTTGGAGGATCGGCACCAATGATCAAGACGATCTACACATTGGGCGCAGGCAATAAGAAAAAACTGCTTCAATACGATTGGTCACCTAGCGGCGCTTGCCTAGTTCTTCAACGAGAAAAACCGAAAATCGACTGCTGCTTCTTTTTGGTGGCGCTCTATCATTTCTCTGGACAAACGGTCGAGGGCGGCTTTAGCCAAACCACCCCCGCACTGGGCGGCTTTGGGAAATGGGTGGAAGTCGCATCGAAGCGTTTTAATTCACGGAACCTAACGTCGCGCCACGGTTCATTCATGGCAGCTATACTCTGCGAACAGTTTGGGGTGGAAAGCAGCCTCAAAGGCAATAGCGTCATGCTAACCTTCCCGACGAATACACGACCAGCAACACAAAAGTAGATCAGTACCGCGGCGTTTGTCACACGCTGGGATGACGGCGGCACTTTATGCCACAGACTACGGGATAAGACACTAACTTTTCAGCGACGCGGTGCGGTTGCGGGTTTCGGTCACGAAGGGCTCGTCGTTGGGCGAATCTTTCTTGATTGAGTCTAGGTTGATTTCGACGTTGGCTAGAGCGCCTTCCAGGGCGGCTTTGGCTAGGGCGATTGCCGTTGTTAGATCCGACTTCATATTTGGATTTGTGATCGGGCCAAGTTTGGTTGCGATCTTTGCTACCTCGGCTACTTTTTCGGCTACGCCTAGAGGGACGCTGGTGGCTTGTTTTAGCGCGTTGCCGATGGCGTTGTCGCCGTCGTTATTTTTGCCATCGGATCCTTTCGCCGACTTGTAGGCCTTCATGACGATGTTGTAAGACTCGGCATCGGCGTCGATGGCGGATTTTAATTCTTCGCGAAGCTGGCTGAGACGGGCGATGGCTTCGCTGAGCTGGGATTCGTATTGTACGTACGCTTTCTTGCCGCGCGACATGGAGGCGACCATGGCGGCGAGCGCGGCGGCAATGGCTCCACTGGCAGCGGCGGCGCTACCTCCGCCGGGAGTGGCGGTGGGAGCGGCGAGTTGTTCGATGAAAGGCTCGACACCGGCGCGCAGGCCGCCGACTGCCATCTTGCCACTCATGACGGCGGCTAGGCGATTTTCGAGGATGAGCGAGGAATCGAAATTCTCGACTTGCAGGAACCATTCCGCAGCTTGTTCGAGGGCCTTCTTCGGTATGAGGCCGACGATCTCGCTGGAAACGGGGATAACACCGTAACGCTGGGCTTCGCGCTTCACGAATTCGAAGGCGCGGTGGATGGGAGTTTGCTCGAAGTCGGTGAGGTTCATCGAGACCTGGGCCAGGCCGCGGACGAGGAATCCGGCTCCCTTGACGAAGCGGAGACCGCCTCCGGAAAAGCGCACGGCCTTGGCGATTTTCTTGGCGATCTCGACATCGGGCGTATTGAGGAAAACGTTGTAGGCGACGAGGAATTTGCGGGCGCCAACGACGGTGGCTCCGGCGGTGGGATGGACGCGGGGCTCGCCGAAATCGGGCTTGCGCGCGGGATTGGTGGCGATGTCGGCGCGAATGCCTTCGAACTGGCCGCGGCGGATGTTTTCCAGGTTTTGGCGCTCGGGCGTGGCGGCGGCGGCTTCGTAGAGATAGACGGGGATATGGAAACGCTTCGCGATCTCGGCTCCAACGTGCTTGGCCATGGCGATGCAGTCTTCGATGGTGACGCCGTCGATGGGGATAAAAGGAATGACGTCGGCGGCGCCCATGCGGGGGTGCGCGCCTTGATGCTTGGTGAGATCGATCAACTCGGCAGCCTTGCCGACGCCGCGAATGGCGGCTTCTTGAATGGCGTCGCGCTCGCCGACCAGGGTGATGACCGAACGGTTGTGGTCGGAATCCATTTCCCGGTCGAGAAGATAAACGCCGGGAATTTTCATGGCTTCGACAATGGCATCGACTTTGGCCGGGTCACGGCCTTCGGAGAAATTGGGAACGCATTCAACAAGAGTGCTAGGCATGATGAAAAGAATAACGGGCGATGACCGGATCGGGCAACCCCGCAGTGAAATCCCACCCTTGCGCAAAGAACGCGCAAGGATGGGGCACCCGAGGATGAAAGTTAAAAGCTTGGACCACAGGGGACACAGAGTTACACGGGGGAACTTGCCGATCTTACATGGCGATGTATCATGCGAAGATATGGAGCACAAAACAATTGCATCGAGTCGACCGACGATTGGCGTGTTCGATTCGGGAGTGGGCGGGCTGACTGTTTTGCGGGCGCTGATCGAGCGCGTTCCCGACGCTAGTTATTTGTATTTCGGCGACACGGCGCGGCTGCCTTATGGATCGAAATCGGCGGCGACGGTGGCGCACTACGCGGTGGGAGCGGTGCGCTATTTGCAGGACCGGGGAGCGGAGTTGCTGGTGATCGCGTGCAACACGGCAACCGCGCTGGCGCTCGACGAAATTAAAGCGGCGGCGGGAGTGGAAGCGATTGGAGTGGTTGAGCCGGGAGCGGAAGCGGCGGCGACGACGACGCGCAATAGGAAGGTGGTGGTGATCGGCACGGATGCGACCATTGGCAGCCACGCCTATCGGCGGGCGCTGGAGGCGCGCAAGGTCGCGGTGCGCGAGAAGGCTTGTCCGTTGTTTGTGCCGCTGGTAGAAGAGGGGTGGGTGGAACATACGGTGACCGAGCAGGTGGCGCGGATTTATTTGTCGGAAGCGTTTGCAGGCGAGGGGCGGGAGGCGGATGTGCTGGTGCTGGGGTGTACGCATTATCCGCTGATCAAGCCGCTGTTGCGGCGAGTGGCGCCGGAGCACGTTGCCATTGTGGATTCGGCGGAATCGACGGCCGAGGACGTGGCGAGACGACTGGGACGGGAATGTGGGGCCGAGGCAGGAGGAGTTCCGCAGCTCAAGTTCTTCGCTACGGATTCGGCGGAGAAATTCAGTACGATGGGAACGAGGTTTCTCGGGCTTCCGGTGGAAGATGTGGCGCATGTGGATTTGAAGGAGTAGGGGGATGGAGCCGTGCTGCGCACGGCTTGGACGGGCGAGGGCGCCCGTCCCCACACTCAGTACAAATGGAAAGTAACTTCGACGCTGATCTGCACGGCGACGGGCTTGCCGTCTTTCATGGCCGGCTCGAAGCGCCAGGTTTTTACGGCTTCGATAGCTTTTTCGTCCAAACCCAATCCTAGAGTGCGGTGCACCTGGATGTCGCGCGGCTTGCCATCGGGACCGACGACGAGCCAGACCACGCAAACTCCTTGATACTTGGCCTTGCGGGCCTCCTCGGAGAATTCAGGGTCCGGCGAATAAATCGCTCTCGGAGCGGAAACACCGCCGCCAACGCGAAACACTCCACCACCGACGCCGCCACCGCTGCCAGGGCCGTATCCGGGGCCGGAGCCCGAGCCGACGCCGCCACCGTTGCCGGTGCCAATGCCGCCGCCGTAACCGGTGCCGTTAGAAGGCACGGAGGGCAAGCGAGAAAGCGGATCGCCCAGATCGGGCATGTTGGGTTGCTGCAAGTGAATATCGGGAGGAACCACGATGGTCGGTTCCATTGGCAGTTTCGGATCCAGGTTGCGCACCACTGCCATGGGCGGAGTGAACTGATGCATCGCTTGCTTGGGCAGACGGCCTTCCGATGCGTTGAGCTTGTCGCGATCGCCGCCACCGCCGCCACCGCCGCTCGAGGTCTTCGAAGGCGGCAGGTCGGGAAGGTCGCCGGGGGCGATCAGCTCGACGGTTTCTTTCGGCTTGTCGACAATGATCTTCTTTCCCATGTAAGTGCCGGCGAGGAGGAGAGACAGGGCCAGCACATGGATGACGGTTGAGCCAGCGACCCCGCGTCCCTTGTAGTTGTAAAAGCCCCAGATGTCGCGCACCGGAACGGGCTTCGAGGTCAGGACCAGCGGTGGAAGTTTTTTGGGGAAAAAGAAATCGTCGATGTTGCGGAACAGGGATTTCCAGAGAGGCTCGTCGAGAGTCTGATTGTGCAGGAGAAGATGCAACTCGGGCTCTGGACCGAGCGTTTCCGGATTCTGCGGTGTTTCAAGTTCTGGCATATTTTCCTGAACGGTACGCCGAGTTCACACATCTTTCATAATTCGGGCACGATACGGGAGCCGCAGAATTAGATGCGCGAGCCCAGCTCACAGGCACAAAACAGATCGCTTGCAAAACGGACGAACCGGCCTGCGGCAATGTTGCCTAGACAATTAGATGCGCAGTGGCTGCAATCTATTAAAAATTGTACACGCTTTTTCTGCGCAGCTAATAGTACTTTAGAGAATTCGTTGTCCTCCGCCCGTCCTTTTGGACGCAGCCTTTCACCCTGACTATATAATGAAAAGATTCAATCAGTTGGGAGAAAGTTGCCTGTGCCGATCGACTTAAAATCTAGCATCAATTTACCTAAAACCGGCTTCCCCATGAAGGCCGGGCTGCCGCAGAACGAGCCAAAAATGCTGGCTCGATGGGAGGAGCAGAGGATTTACGACCGCATCCGCGAGGTGCGCAAGGGCGCGCCAAGCTATGTGCTGCACGACGGCCCTCCTTACGCCAACGGCCCCATACACCTGGGGACGGCGATGAACAAATGCCTGAAGGACTTCATCGTGAAGTCGAAAAACATGGCTGGCTTCGATTCGCCGTATGTTCCGGGATGGGACTGCCACGGACTGCCGATCGAAATCAAAGTCGACCAGATGCTGGGCGGGAAAAAATTGCAGATGGCCGCGGTCGATGTGCGCGCGGAATGCCGCAAGTACGCGGAAAAATTTCTCGACTTGCAGCGTTCGCAGTTCAAGCGCATCGGCGTCTTTGGACGCTTTGACCGGCCCTACTCGACCATGACGCCGCAATACGAAGCGGCAGTGCTCGACATTCTTTATAGCTTTCTGGAGAACGGCTTCGTCTACAAGGGATTGCGCTCGGTCTATTGGTGCGTGTTCTGCGAGACGGCGTTGGCGGAGGCCGAAGTCGAATACGAGAACCACACGAGTCCGACGGTGTGGGTGAAATATCCGTTCGCCGGAGACCCGGCGTCGCTCGATGCGGCGCTCAGAGACAAGAAAGTTTCGACGATTATTTGGACGACGACGCCGTGGACGCTGCCAGCGTCGATGGCTGTGGCGTTTCATCCGGATGAAGAATATGTGGCACTGGAGGCTGGCGCTGAGATTTACATCGTTGCTTCCAAGCTCGCCAAAGATGTCGAGGAGAAATGCGGCCTCACGAATCCGCGCGAACTCGCACATTTTCCCGGTCGCAAGCTGGAATATGCCGAGTTCCAACATCCCTTTCTTGATCGCAAAGTTCTCGGCGTGCTCGCGGACTACGTCACCATGGATACGGGCACGGGCGTGGTGCACACGGCTCCCGCGCATGGGGCCGAGGATTTCATCACCGGGCAGAAATACAAAATCGATCCCACATGCAACGTGGACAAAGCGGGCATCCTGCGCAACGGCTTGCCGGAATACGAAGGCAAGCGCGTGTTCGATGCGAACGCTCCCATCGTCGAACTGCTGAAGACTCGCGGCGTGCTGCTGCATTCCGAAAATATGGAGCACTCTTATCCCCATTGCTGGCGCTGCCACAACCCGGTTATTTTCCGCGCGACCGAGCAGTGGTTCATCGGCATGGAATCCCCAATGCAGGGCAAGACCCTGCGCGCTCGCACGCTCGAAGAGATCGCCAAGGTGAAGTGGGACCCGGCGTGGGGCGAAGAGCGCATCTCGAATATGATCGCCACGAGGCCGGATTGGTGCATCTCGCGGCAAAGGGTGTGGGGCGTGCCAATTGCGGTGTTTCTGTGCGATAACTGCGGCAAGCCGGTACACGATGCGCAAGTGAATAAGAAGGTAATGCAGTTCGTCGCGCAGCGCGGGGCCGATGCGTGGTACACGCCGGAGGCCGATGCGATTCTTTCTTCTGGCGAGCAGACTTCCGGCCGCAAATGCGCACACTGTGGCGGGACGAAGTTCAAAAAAGAAACCGACATTCTCGACGTGTGGTTTGAGTCGGGATCGAGCCACGCCGCTGTGCTGGGCCACGAGCCGAACCTGCCCTGGCCCGCCGATTTATACCTGGAAGGCGGCGACCAGCATCGCGGATGGTTCCACTCTTCGCTGCTCTGCGCCATGGGCTATAGAGGAAGCGCGCCGTATCGCATGGTCGCGACCAGCGGTTGGACGCTCGACGAGCAAGGGCGCGCCATGTCGAAATCGCTGGGCAACACGGTCGATCCGGTCGAGATCGCCAATACGCTGGGCGGCGAAATCGTGCGGCTATGGGTTGCTTCCGTCGATTTCCGCGAAGATGTGGCGTGCTCGCCGCAGATCATGCAGCGGGTCGCGGGAATCTATCGCGACATTCGCAACACCTTTCGGTTCATTCTTGGCAACCTCGCGGGCTTCGATCCGGCAAAAGACGCGGTCGCATTCGACCAGTTGCAGCCGCTCGATCAATACATGCTGCGGCAGACGGCGGAAGTTTCGGCCGACGTGCAGCGATCTTATGAAGAGTTCGCGTTTCATAAGATTTATCACCGCATCAACAATTTTTGCGGCGTGGAACTGAGCGCGTTCTATTTCGACGTGTTGAAGGACCGGCTTTACACATCGGCGCGTAATTCGGTGCCGCGGCGGGCGGCGCAAACCGCGATCTGGCGCATTGGAGAGGTGCTGGTGCGATTGCTGGCTCCAATCATGAGCTTCACCTGCGAAGAAGTCTGGCAGTACTTGCCGCCGCTCGCGGGCAGGCTGGCGAGCGTGCATCTGACGACTTTCCCGAAGACGGCAGACGTGCTGGGCGCGAGTGAAGCCGCAGCCGCGTTTGATGCAAAACAGATGGAAGACTGGCAAACGGTGCGGGCGGTGCGCGAAACGGTGCTGAAGTCGCTGGAAGAAGCTCGTAACCAAAAATTGATTGGAGGCAACTTGCAGGCGCAAGTTACGTTGACCGCGGCCGATCCGGTGTTCGCGGCGCTCGAACGATTCAAGAACGATCTGCGCTATTTCTTTATCGTCTCCGCGGTCGAAATCAAAAAGGGAGCGGGGAATGGAGACGCGCCGGTTACCGTCGAGGTCGGCAAGGCTCCGGGCGCGAAGTGCGAGCGCTGCTGGAATTTTTCGACGCATGTGGGCGAGGACAAGGAGTATCCCACGGTGTGCGAGCGTTGCAGCGTGGTGCTCAAAGAAATCGAAGGATAATACATAGTTCCTTCCCCTTCGGCAGGCTCAGGGTCAGGATGACAACTTAAATCCATGCGCAAATATCATTTTCTGATCGCGTTGTTCGTCATCGCGCTCGATCGCACCACTAAGTGGACGATCGCGCATCGGCTTTCGCTGCACGACAGCATTCCGGTCATTCCCGGATTCTTTCGCATCGTTCACACCGAAAACCCGGGCGCGGCGTTTGGCATTTTCGCCGATTCTCCCTCCCCATGGAGAACCGGTCTGCTGATTGGGTTTTCTGTAATTGCGCTGTTGGTCGTCTCGGCGCTGCTCTGGAAAAACAACCACCGGCAGACGACCACTGGAATCGGACTGTCGCTGATACTCGGCGGCGCCGTCGGCAATTTGTGGGACCGCGTGGTCGCCCACCGGGTGGTGGATTTTCTCCTCTTCTATATCGGCCGATACCAATGGCCAGCCTTCAACGTAGCCGACAGCGCGATTGTGGTGGGAGCAGGGCTGCTGGTGCTGGAAATTCTGTTTGCGAAATCGCCCAGCCGACCGACGGCGTAAGCTGCTGTTCAGACCATCACGCGCGGCGACAAGACGCCAGTCACAGATTGATGGATTCGACGGGGTGGTGGTGTTTGAATTTGAGGGTGAGGTGGGACCAGATGGAGACAAGCATGAGACTCCAGCCTTCGGCAAGAAATTTGAGGCTGCGCCGATAGAGACCGTCGCGTAGGGCGCGAGTGAACCAATAATAGACGGGGCCACCAATGAAGGCATAACGCTCGAAGCGGTGGGAGGGGCCTCCGGGATATTCGCCGTTCTTTTCCTTGTGGACGACCATGCTCATGGTGTCAACAAACCGGCCTATCTGATGGACGGTGTTGTTGTCGTGAATTCGATAGGCGGTGGTGGGATGGGACAAAATGTGGATGGTCTTGCCGGAATAACCGAGCTTGATGGTCAGGTCGTCGATATCGGAAGGAAAGATTTCTTTGGTGAAACCACCGACCTGGAGGAAAACTTCGCGGTCGACGACGATGGCGCTGGCGCTGCCGCGGTAGCGATGGTCCTTGTGCATTAAGGCGTCATACTCGGCGACCTGGACGGAGTGGCCGAAATCGTCGAACTGGGGCGTGGGCACAGGGCCTTGAAAGAAGAGCAGCCGGCAAAGAATGATCTTGGGTTGTTTCAGGTCGATGATGCGGGCGTAGAGATCGAGCGCCCAGGGCAGGTAGAGATCGTCGCCATCGAGAAAAACCAGGAATTCACCGCGAGCTGCGGCGGCGCCTTCATTGCGGCCAACGTTGGCGCCAAGATTTTTCTCGTGCTTGATGAGCCGGATCTTGTCGCCATACTCTTCGAGAATTTGCGCCGTGCGGTCGGGGGAAGCGTCATCCACGACGATGATTTCCTTGTCGGGATAGGGCAACGCGAGGGCTGAATCGACGGTTTCGCGGATGAACTGCTCCTGCTTATAACAAGCAATAATAAGGCTGAACTTTGGCATGTCGTCGCTCACGCGGGACGGCCGGAGGAGTGGGCCGCGCCAACTATTAAGATTAGAAATTCCATATTATTCCTGCGACGGTCACTGTGACAGCGTATTCTTCCGACCTGCGCAAGATCTTTGGTAACCGATCGCCGGTTACCGGTGGGGCGTCTGGCCGAGCGGGGACGGCAGGCACTCCATTGTATGACTTATCACGCGGTCACGGTATTAGGGAATGCCGTAGAGCTGGCGGTAGACGTTGGCGTTGCGCAGGATGGCTTGGACGTATTCGCGGGTTTCGGTGAAGGGGATGGACTCGACAAATTCCTGCGCGTCGCGGTAGTGGCCTTCGCCCAGCCAGTCTTCGACGCGGTAGTCGCCCGCATTGTAGGCGGCGAGCGCGTATTCATATTGGCCGTTGTACTTGTCGACCATCTCTTTGAAGAAGCGCGTGCCGAGTTGGAGGTTGACGGCGGGCGTGTAAAGTTGCGGCGCGCTGTAGCCTTTGAGCTTGACTTGCTTGGCGACAATCTTGCCTGTCTTGGGCAAGAGCTGCATGAGTCCGACGGCGTTGGCGTGGGAAAGAGCGAGCGCGTTGAATTCGGATTCCTGGCGGATGAGCGAGGCGACGAGGAAAGGATCGAGGCCGTTGAGCTCGGAGAACTTACGCAGATCGAGCCAATAGGCGCGGGGAAAAAGCGCTTCCCAGTAGGAACGGGGCAGGTTGGGAATATCGACGGCAAAATAGTTGGGCGCGGAATGCTTCATGATCTCGATGCCGCGATCGTAGCGGCCGAGGTCCTGATAAACGCGGGCCATTTCGGGGGGCGCCCAGGTCCCTCCCTCTTCGCTAAAGGCGGCCTGCAACTCGCGCACGGCGAGATCGGCGAGGCCGCCGTTGGAGAGCAGGCGCGCGCGCTCGACACGCAGATTGTCGTCGGGAGGATCGGTGGCGACGATTTTTTCCCCGGTTGAAAGCGGAGAAATGCGATCGAGAAGCGGATAGGAGGGCGTGGGTTCGGTCGACGAGTTTTCTTGCGGCGAACCATTTCCCGCGCTGGGCAAGGCTTTTAATCGCTGGCGTCCGAACTCGGCGTAATAGTAGTTGCGAAAACGGCTGGAGAGCTTCTGGTAGAACGCCCGCGCCATGGCCGGATTGCCGTCTTCTTCGGCGAGACGGGCGCGCCAGTAGAGCGCGGCGGGAACTTCGGCGGAATCGGGATAGAGCGCGATTTGATCTTCGAAACCTTGGCGGGCATCGGCGGTGCGGCCTTGGCGGAAGCTCAGCCACGCAGCCTTCCAGTGCGCGTAGGATGCGCGACCGCCGCTGGGAAAGCGCTGCTGCAATTCGCGGAAGGAGTCGATGGCGCGGTCGTAGTCGCGCTTGAGCAGGCATGTATTCCCGGCGGAAAGCAGGGCTTGTTCGAGCCACGGGCTGGCCGGACCGAATTGGCGGAGTTCGTTGAGCGTGCGTTGCACGGCCTCTTCATCGCTGGTGGAATGCTGGGTCTCACTGAGCAGGTAAAGGCGCTCGGCTTCGGCGTCGCCGGTTTGCGCTCCCATGGAAGTCAGAAGCTGGCGGGCATCGCGACTGCTGCCGCTTTTTTCGAGCGAGCGCGCCAACGCCAACTGCACTTCCGGGCGATCCGCCGGATCCACTTCCGCAACGAGATCGCGGTAATCGTGGGCGGCTTCGGCGTAGTGCTTGGCTTTGAACAACAGATCGGCGCGAGTGCGGCGCTCGGCGACGGAGCCGGAGATGGCGAGCTTGCGCAATTCCACTCCGGCAGCATCGGCCTCGGCGCTGTTGGGCAGGTTGAAGTAGACGTTGCGAAAAGCGGCGGCGGCTTTCTGGGTCACGCCCGCAGCTTCGTAGGCGCGGCCGATAGCAAATTCCACATCGCTGCGGATGGGAGCGCGGTCTTTTTCTAGCAGAGCGGCAGCTTCGGGGGCGCGGCCTTCCTCGATCAGCGCGTCGGCATAGACGAGATGAGCATCGCGAATCAGCAGCGAGTCGGGAAAATTCTTGCTGAAATCGGCGAGCGTGGAAAGCGCCTCGGCAGTGTGCGCCGTTTTCAGGTAGGAGTCGCCGAGGTAATAGGCAACGTAGTCGCCGAGTTCGCTGGCTCCGGCTTTGGCGCGGTTGAGCGGATCGATCGCCTTGGCGTAGTCGTGGTCGAGCGCGCGGGCATAGCCAATGACGAGCCAAGCGAGAGCGCCGGCGTCTTCCTTGGGGTGATGCCGCGCATAGGATTCGATGCCGGCATAGGCGATGGGAGTGCGGTCCTGCAACAACTGCTGGGCCATGGGACGCAGGCTGGCGGAGGCGACAAAGGCGCGGCGGACGCGGCGGACGCGGGGAGAAACGGGCTTGCGTTTTTTTCCGGCCTTTGCGGAAGCGGCAGTGGTCTTGCGTTTCGCCGGCGCGCTTGTTGCCGAAGCGGGTTTCGACACCGCGCTTTTCGACGCTGTGGTCTTCGACGCTGTGCTTTTGGCGGGTGCGCTCGCAGCGGGAGCCGGGGCAGGCCCCGTCACTGCGGACGGTTGGGATTGGGCGGCTGCAGACGGCAAGGAAACGGGCCGGAGCAGAAAGAAAATTCCAGCGAAAACTACAACTGCAAAACGGCGCACTCAAATCCTACTTACTGCCGAAAGTTGGCACCCAGAATGGATAGATCGTCTTCCGCGAGACTTCTTATTATTTCATGCTGGAAGTAATTGCCGGAAGCTGCCACGGTGTGGCCGTAACGTTTGTGGTACGTTCCACGGCTTTTCTCGATGGCGTCTTTAAGGCGGTCGTAGAGGTCCTTGTTTTTCCGGCCTTCGGCGACCTTGGCCTGATTGTAGAGTTTGATTTCATCGACCAGGAGGCGGGCAAAGCGCTGGGCCTTGCGGTGAACGTCCTGATCTTCGGGCGAGACACCGGGCGAGATACCGGGCGAAATCGAGGAAGCGGGCGGCGGCGCGGGCGTGGCGATAGTTTCCGCATGACCAAGCGGCAGCGGCGCGGCGAGCGCAGGACCGGCTTCGGCGACCGCAGATTGAACGGCGGGCTGGGCTTGGGTCTGGGCTTCGACGTGGACCTCGGTCTGGGCTTCGGCGGCTGGCGTCGAAGCTTCGACCACTGGTGTCGATGCCGCCGCGGCTGCAGCCATCGCGTGGCTAGGAGCATGAGAGGCGAAGGGATCGTTGAACGCCGGGACCGTGTGCATCGCCGGAACGCCATGAGCGTCCGAGTGACGACTGTCTAAAAAATGACTTTCCAACGGATGACTCTCGGCGTGGGTCGCGGACGAATCCTTCTGCGCCAGCTTGCGGAGCGCGTTGACTTCGAGCCAGGCGCTGGTCGAAAGCACGAGCAAATCGAGGGCACCGGAATTGAGCGCGCCCGCGGCGCCGGTCCCGCTGTCGGCGTAAACGAGCGCGGCGACTTTGTCTTTCAAAACCAAGGGGAGAATGCGGGCTTCGCCGCTGGAGGGCGTTCCGAGTTCGTGCAGAAAACGTTGGTCGAGATCGGCAACGGGGGCGCTGGCCGCGACACGCTCGGCGATGGCGTGGCCGATTGCACGAACGACGGCGGGAGCGTTTTCGTCGAGGGCGAAGTCTTTGACCGCATCGTTGTTGGCGAAGCCGCGCGCTTGCCAACCGGAGGCATGGCTGCCTTTGACGACAAAGAGGGCGACGCGAGCGGCATAGCGGGAGCAGGTATCGAGCAAGGCGCGAAGGATTTCCCGTTGCGACGCACCCAACTGGATTTCGGCGACGGCGAGAGAGAGATCGGCCGCGCTGGATGCGGAAGAGACATCGTGAGTGCTGGCTTCGGCCGTTGCGGATTCGGCGGCGAGCTCCTCCATCACGCGGCGGACAATCTCAGTGCGAAGTTGGGCGGCGTGGCTGTCGAGAACCTGGCCAACCACTCGTTCCACAATGGGTTGAATCCAACCGCGCTCCTTCATTGCAGCTCCAAGATCAAAATCTTTAGGGGGACGAAGGGAGTAACCCTTCTAACCCCTGATTATATGGCCACTTGCAGGCGCGCTCGGGACACCTTGGTACCTGCCCCTCAGTACTCAGTTGCCAGTTGCCAGTTGCCAGTTGCCAGTTGCCAGAGACCAAATTCAGGACATCACTGGATGCTGAGAATTGGCTGCTGGCAAGTTTCTAGAAGCCATCTCATAATGAACCGAAGAAGTAAACCACCGAACTCCTCAGGGGCTAAAGCCCTCATATTTGTTGGCGCTGGGCGGCACGGCTGAAGCCGTGCCCTACTCAACACCGATTTATGAGATATTTCTAAAAACCACGCAGCGAAAAAAACGGCCAGCAAGTACAATAGCACTGCGGATTCTGTGGCGGCGCTGGAATAATCTGCATCAAGTTACCAATGAGTGCCATCCAACAAAACGTAGAGCAACCGGTCAGCGAAGAAATGACGCTGGTCCGGCGGGCCAAACACGGCGACGATCGAGCGTTTGAAGATTTGGTGCGGCGTTACGACCGCAACGTTTTCCGCATCGCGCAGCATATTACGCAGAACCGCGAGGACGCCGAAGATGTGGTGCAGGAGGCGTTCCTCAAGGCGTATCGGAACCTGGAGAAGTTCCAGGAACAGTCCAAGTTTTATACCTGGCTGGTGCGGATAGCGGTCAACGAAGCGCTGATGAAATTGCGCCGGAGAAAGCCGGAACGCACGGTTTCTCTGGACGAAGAAATAAAAACCGAGGATGACTCGCTGCCCCGCGAGGTTGCGGATTGGAGCCCCAATCCCGAACAGATGTACAACCACGCGGAGTTGCGGGACATTCTGACTCGCAACATTCAGGGATTGCCGCCGGGGTTTAGAACGGTGTTCGTGCTCCGCGACGTGGAAGGTCTCTCGACGGAGGAGACGGCCGACGCATTGGAATTGAGTATCCCGGCGGTGAAGTCGCGGCTGTTGCGCGCGCGCCTGCAATTGCGCGAGCGGTTGAGCCGCTACTTTCAGAAACGGGCAAGTGGGGATGGCGACCAGTGAAGTGCTCCGATTTTCTCAACGAACTGACGAACTACCTCGATGACGCGCTGGACGCCCAAACCAAGGCCGAGCTCGACGGCCATTTGGCGTGGTGCCACAACTGCTACGTGGTCTGCGATACGACCAAGAAGACCATTGAAATCTACCGCAACTCGGAGCTGTACGAATTGCCCGACGATCTGCGGGTGCGGCTCCGGTCGGCCATTATGACGAAGTGTTCGGAGCACAAGAAGCCGGACCCTGGCAACAGCTAAACTCGAGGCCCGCTCCTCGCGCTCCTCTCGATTGGTGAAACTTTTTCCACGGCTCCGTTCCGGTGAATGCTCGCAAGTGCTTCATTTCGGGGCGTCTAGGGGGTGCATCCAATGTGCCATCAGGGCCGCGAACCTTTTCCCGACAACTGGAATCTAAGTTAGTAACGAATCGCCTGGACCAGCAGGCGAAGGGGACGATCCAGCGTTATCGCTTCTATTCTGTGGGAGGTCACCCGATGTTTGCAAAATTGTTAGACGCCATGTTCGGTTGCCGGCACGCACGCTACAGTTTTCCGATCACGGTGCGCGCCGGCGCGCGCCGCACTGCGACGGCCCAGCGCACGGGCACCTACGTCGCGTGCCTGGACTGCGGCAAGGAATTCAGCTACGACTGGGAGGAAATGAAAGTCGTACGATCCGAGGCCAGAGAGGCTGCGCCCTCCTTGGTGACGAAAGCAGCCGCGTAAGGGATTGCGACAGAAGGCTTGCTGCTTCCTGACCGCGCGTACGTTGCGCCGTTTCGCGGCCAAAAGTGAACATTCCTCGCTCACTCCTCTCAAACTCTTGCCCCGAGTTCCCTTCCCGTTTCGAATCCGCCACCACTGGACTCGGAAATTTCGGTAGTAAGCTAAATCCGTATTGCTGAGATTTGAAGGATTCAATTCCGCAGTTTCAGTAGCGAAAACTTAACAGTCCGTAGCCGTCCATCGTTCTTCACGGCGTAGGAGTAAGCGTGATCCGGTGGCACCGGAGCGAATTCGACCAAAACATAATTCTCACCTTCTAAGTGCTGGTCGAACTCCTGCATACACTTCTCGAACTCACCCACGAGTGATTGTTTGGCCCAATAGATCATGATTTTAAGAGGGGACTTCACGCAGAGCAGTTTCTGGAAGTCGTACAGCACCTCACCCAGGTTTCCCCACTCTGACTCTGCAGCCAGATGGATTGCCCCAGTCTTCTTGTGCAGCCAGATCAAGTCGAGTAGCCATTGCCTGTCATCGCCGGGATAAACGAAATAGTCTTTGTTGGCCAGCTTGCGGAGCCCCTTTTGCACTGCGGTGGTTCGAATGCCCCTACCGTCGTCTGGTAGTTTCCGAATGAATGAGATAATTTTGTTCGCAACGATGATTGGATCGATCGGTGGCTTGCGGAAAACTCCCATATGGCATCTCCTTTTTCTAAAATGGAATGATCTCACATTGTAATCGATAGGGATAATCGGTCTTAACTGTCCGGGGATACGATTTAGCCCGAAACCTCGGCAACACGGAATTAGCCCACTACCGAAATTTCACTACCCACCAGCCCCTGGGAAGCGCATAATTGATTGCGCGCCGGCCGCGGAGCGGGCTTCGGCAGTCCTCCAGAAGCGTCTCTGCAGAAGCGTTTCCGCTGGCGGACCGGACGGGAGGTGTATGTGCCTCTTTCCATGCTTCGGGAGTACCTGGATCGTAACCGCATTCAATACATGGTGATCTCGCATTCGGTGGCCTACACGGCCCAGGGGATTGCCGCCCTTACGCACACGCCGGGAAAAGAGCTGGCAAAAACAGTCATGGTGATGGTCGACGGCCGTCTGGCCATGGCGGTGGTGCCGGCTTCGTTCCGGGTGGATTTATACCGGCTGAAGAAATACCTGGCAGCGGAGTCGGTGGAACTGGCCGGGGAGGAGGAATTTCGCGGCCGTTTTCCCGACTGCGAGACCGGGTCCATGCCGCCGTTCGGCAATCTCTACGGCATGGATGTTTTCGCCGACCAGTCGCTGGCCGAGGACAAGGAAATCGCCTTCAACGCGGGCTCGCACCGTGAACTGGTGCGCATGAGGTTTGCCGATTTCCGCAATTTGGTGAAACCGGCGCTGATTCCGCTGGCGGCGGGCAAGGTCCGCGTGCACGCGGCCTGAAGCGCGCGGCAGCGCCCTCCTTTTCGCCGGCGTGGGTTGTCCTCCCAGGGCCACCGGCGCTGGCGCCGTGACCGCCAAACGGGCGGCCAGAGGAAAATTTTGCCTTTTCCGTTTTTTTTTACACGCTTTGCAAATCACTGTGTTAGATTTTTTCTTCTCACATATTTCAGGAATTTCTGGAGGCAAATGAATTGGGCAAGGACATGGTCCCCAAGAAGATCTTCTTCACCAAAGGTGTGGGGAAACACCGCGAACGTCTCACCTCTTTCGAACTCGCTTTGCGCGACGCTGGCATAGCCGCGCAAAACCTGGTTCGCGTCTCATCCATCTTTCCGCCCAACTGCAAGCTGATCCCGCGCACCCAGGGACTCAAGTATCTGCATCCCGGAGAAGTCGTCTTCGCGGTGGTCGCGGAAAACTCGACCCACGAGCCGCACCGCCTGCTGGCGTCGTCGATTGGCGTGGCCATCCCCGCCGACCGCAACACCTATGGATATCTGAGCGAACACCACTCGTTCGGCGAGACGGAAGATTCCGCCGGAGACTACGCCGAAGAACTCGCCGCCGAAATGCTGGCCACTACTTTGAACGTGGAGTTCGATTCCGACCGCTCGTGGGACGAGAAAAAAGAGATCTATCGCATCTCGAATAAAATCGTCCGCACCGCTAACGTGACGCAATCGGCAGTCGGCGACAAGCGCGGACTGTGGACTACGGTGATCGCGTCGGCGATTTTCATCTTTGACTAGAAGCTGTTTCATAACCGGTTTCAGAGGACACGGGCAATTCCCTCAGGGGCTAAAGCCCAATGCTTATGCGGATCGTAGCGGCACGGCTGAAGCCGTGCCCTACCCAAAACGAGTTATGAAACAGCTTCTAGCGAAAGATGATTTAACGCTACTGAGTTGTCCTTAGAGAGTTCGCAGGCAACTGTGACTTCAAGGATATTTCCATGACCTTCAGCCTCAAAGCCGTTTTTCAACGAGACAACCAGCACGAAGGTGTCCGTAGGATCAATATTTACCTCTTGCGACTGGTCTTTCTCTTAATGTTCTTCTGGCTGGGGAGGATCACTTGGACGCACATCCTCACCCATCAAGGATTATGGGAACCAACAGATGCCGTGGCGTGGTGCGTCTGGACAGCCTTCGCGACTTTGGCGGGCTTAGGAATTATTCGTCCTTTGAAAATGCTACCGATCCTGCTGCTGGAGATATTCTACAAGGTGATGTGGCTTATTATTGTGGCGTACCCACTTTGGTCAAAGGGCGCGTTGGTGGGTTCACCAGCGGAAGGCACCACCTCGGCGTTCTTGTGGGTGATATTACCCGTCGTTGCTGTGCCGTGGGGGTATGTTTTTGTGAATTACATTTACAAACCAAAGAACTAGAACATGTTCTTTGAGCGAGGCCGCAATGGGGTGGACGGGGGACCCGCCGCGTCTCTAGAGTTTGTTTATTGTCTTCTTCGCCGCGGGCTTCTTTTTCAGGCGCTCGAGGACGGCGGCTACGATTAGGGGTAGGCCTACGGTGGCGTCCACGAAAACTTCGCCGAATTTCCCGCCTTCGGCGGGAGGCACGAACTTGCCCCACGACACGGCTTCGCTGTAAGGGCTGCCCGAAAGGCCGCCCCAGTAGACCGGTTCGGGGCAGATGCGCAGGCCGTAGTGATAGCGCTTCAGCGGCAGGTTTTCGCCGCCGCGGCGGTGGCGCAATTCGATGAACGGGCCAAACTGCTGCGACCAGTTGCGCGGAACGCCTCCGCCGATGGTGAAAATTCCCAGCCGCTTCTGACACAGCAGGGTTGCGGCAAAGTGCTCCAAGTCTTCGAAAGGATCGAAGCGGAAGCGCGGCTTGGCTTGCTTATCGCGCTCGCGGTTAGTCAGCGCGAAATCCAGGCCGAGTTCGGAATCGGAGAACGCGGGCACAAATACAGGGACATTTTTTTCGTAGGCGGATTTCAGAATGCCTCGTTGTCCCTTAGCGCGCTTGGCGAGATGCGCTCCAATGGCGCGGTTCAGCTTATACGAGCACATCGTCTCGCCCGCGTCCCAGCCGCCGAACACCGCGGCCATGACGCGCTCCACGTCGTCGAGGTTTTGCTCGGGTTCGATGGTGTCGTAGACGCGGTTGTATCCGGCCTCGTAAAGTTCCTCGTCGCTGAGGTCGGGATTGTGGCGGAAATGGGCGCGGCCGGTCGCTTCGACCAAGCCATGCGCCATGAGCGCGCCGGTGGAGACGATGGCATTGACGATGCCGCGATCGATCAACTCGGCAATCACCAAGCCCTGCTTGGCGACGGTCATGGCGCCGGCGAGGGTCATGACGACGAAGCAATCTTTGTCGCGGGCCATGGCTTCGAGCACGTCGGCGGCTTCGCCAAGCTGGCGGCCGGTAAACGCCGTCCGCGACATGGCGCGCACCAGGCCATCGATGGAGCGAATCTTGCCGAGATCGAGCGGCTCCAGCGGAACCAGGCGGTCGGTAACCGGATCGTGCAGCTTGCGGTCGATGCCGGCGCCGTCTTCATGCTTGCTTTGCTGGTGATGGCCGAGTTTCGCGACGCTTTTCTGCTTCAAGGGGAAACCTCCAGAATGAAAAAACAATTTTGACCGAAGAACCAATTTACTAGAAGTGGGGGAAACGCGGCGAACCGATCCCACCGTGATGTTGGAATAATCACGCTCGCTGCGGGCAGTTTGATATTCTAGAGCGCATAGCGAGAGATACATTTGGTGTGTTGGCGAAGCAACGTCCCTCACGAATTGTCATCCCGAGCGCAGCGAGGGATCTTTAGTTCGCCGCAGAAAGCAGGTCCTTCGCTTCGCTCAGGATGACAAAGTACAAGGGATGACAAAGTTTAAGGGATGATGAAGTTTAGGGAAATCATAGGGTTGGAGAAAACGTGCGAGACAAGTTCAACGTTGGCCTAATCCAAATGTCGTGCGGGCCGGAGCCGTCCGACAATCTGGCCAAGGCGCTTGACCGCGTTGCAGAGGCGGCGTGCTTGGGCGCGCATGTGGTGTGCCTGCCGGAGCTTTTTCAGACGCAATATTTCTGCCAGCGCGAAGACGCGGCGCTGTTCGATCTGGCCGAGACGATACCCGGGCCGGGCACTGAGAAGCTCGCCGCCGCTGCTCAGAAAAATAATGTCGTGCTGATTGCGTCGCTCTTCGAGAAGCGCGCTCCCGGCCTCTATCACAACACGGCTGCGATATTCGATTCGGACGGGACTCTGAGCGGCATCTACCGCAAGATGCATATTCCCGACGATCCGCTCTACTACGAAAAATTTTATTTCGCTCCCGGAGATCTCGGTTTCAAGGCCTTCGACACTTCCGCCGGCAAGCTGGGCACACTTGTATGCTGGGACCAGTGGTATCCGGAAGGCGCGCGCCTGACGGCGTTGCAAGGAGCGAGCATTCTGTTTTATCCCACAGCCATTGGATGGCATCCGGCGGAAAAGGCCGAGTTCGGCGAGGCGCAACACGACGCCTGGCGCACAATCCAGCGCTCGCACGCCATTGCGAATGGCGTTTATGTCGCAGCGGTGAATCGTGTGGGCTTCGAGACCGGCAACATCCGCGGCAATTCCGCGCCTGGCAAGGGGCTGGAATTCTGGGGAGGGTCTTTCTTTTGCGATCCCTTTGGCCGCGTGTTGGCCGAAGCTTCCCACGACAAGGAAGAAATTCTGCACGGCGAAGTGGATCTGCATCAGATCGAAGACATTCGCCGCAACTGGCCGTTTTTGCGCGACAGACGGATCGACAGTTACGCGCCGATCACCAGCCGCATGATTGACGAGAAGTGAAGCTACTCGAAGTTGTTTCGTAACCGGTTGCAGAGACACAGATAATTTCCTCAGGGGCTAAAGCCCAGTTCTTATATGGGTCGCAGCGGCACGGCTAAAGCCGTGCCCTTCCCCAGAGCGAGTTATAAAACAGGCACTAAATCGAACCTAGATAGAGTGAACCTACCATGAGCAAACAATCCGCCGCCCGCGCCAAACTTCCTCCCGCCGCGCAGGGTTACCGCATGCCCGCCGAGTGGGAGCCGCACGAATCGACATGGCTGGCCTGGCCGCATTTTCGGGGCGACTGGCCGGGCAAGTTCGAGCCGATCCAGTGGGTGTATGCCGAGGTTGTGCGCACGCTGGCGCGGCATGAGCGCGTGGACATCATCGTCAACGACTTGAGTTGGGAAACGCGGGCGCGCAGGGTGCTGGAACGGGCGGGCGCGCTTTCGGACAACGTTGCTTTTTACCGCTGGCGCACCAATCGCGTGTGGACGCGCGATTCGGGCTGCATTTTTTTGACGCCGTCCGCCGAGCAAGCCGATTCTGGGCTGTTGGCGCTGCACTTTCAGTTCAACGCCTGGGCCAAGTATCCGAATTATAATCTCGACGAAAAAGTTGGAGCGCGGATGGCGAAAGCCGCGGGAGTGCGCACGGTGCAGCCGATTTTTATGGATGCGCTGAATGAAAAGCAGCGCGTCGTGCTCGAAGGCGGATCGATCGACGTCAATGGCTGCGGCACCGTGCTTGCCACCGAGGAATGCTTGCTTTCCACCACGCAGCAACGCAACCCGGCGATGGACCGCGCGGCATATGAACAAACGTTCGCCGACTATCTGGGAGCGCAGTCGGTCATCTGGCTCGACAGCGGCATTGCCGGCGACGACACGCACGGGCACATCGACGACATCGCGCGCTTCGCCGCTCCCAACACGGTGGTCACGATGGTCGAGCCGAATGAGCGCAGCGAAAACCACCTGGCGCTGCATGAGAACCTGGGGCGATTGAGAAACGCGCGCACGCCCGACGGACAGAAGCTCGACGTGGTTGAGATTCCAATGCCGCGTCCGGTGGTGTTTGAAAGCCGCCAGTTGCCGGTGAGCTACGCGAATTTTTATATTGCGAATGGAGCGGTGCTGGCGCCGGTGTTCAACGATCCGAACGACCGCATCGCGCTCAACACGCTGGCGGATGTGTTCCCGGCGCGCGAAATCGTGCCCATTTATTCCGGCGATTTGATCTGGGGATTCGGCGCGCTGCACTGCATGACGCAGCAGCAACCGGCAAGAGCGGAGGCTGCGGACAACTAAAGTATTTCCCCTAATTCCTTAGAGTGCGCACCCTCAGCGGCTAAAGCCGGAACTCGTTGCCGCTCTTAACGGCACGGCTGAAGCCGTGCCCTACCCGTTCCCGGTTCCATCCACAGTAATTCGGAAAATGCTATAACTATCGCCAGCGGTCGACGGCTTGCCACCACAGCGTCTTCATCAACTCGCCGAAAACGGTCTTTGCCCATTCGCGGTTCGTCCACCAGGCTGCACCAAATTCCGCCGGATTGCGGGCCGCGGCCACGCTGAACTGGTATTGCGGCAGGCGATGGCGGAAAATGGCTAGGGCGCGGCGAGTGTGAAAGTCGGAGGTCACAATGAGAACGCGATGCGCGCCCAGTGGTTGCAGGCATCGGCTGACATCGTCGGCCTCGGCATTGGTGGAGAAGCCGGCGATGGGGCAAACCGAAACGCGGTCCGCTTCGGGAAGGCCGCTGGCGTATTTCCGGGCGATGTCGGTTAGGCGCCGATCGTAGATTAGATCTCGCGTCTCGGCATCCAGGAGAACGCGAGGCGCCACATCCTGGCGCAACAGTTCCAGGGCTAGAGCCGGACGAACTTTCGTCTCCCCGGCCAGCGCCACGATGACATCGGATTTTTCCGGAGCGTCCACCACCAGAAAGCGCGCCGCCTGGCTCGCGAGCCCAACCATGATGGCGGCCAGGAACAACCCAGTGAATAGCCGTAAGAATCGCATCTAAAGCGTATGGTACCGCAACCTGCATGTTATTAGAGCGTGTTTCAAAATGCCTTTCAGGTCTGGCGGCGCATCCCTCAGGGGCTAAAGCCCGCATTTTTGTCGGCATATGGCGGCACGGCTGAAGCCGTGCCCTGCCCAAAACCTATTTTTTGAAACACGCTCTAAGGAAAAGCGCTGCGCGGGTAAGGGCGGTGACCGGAGTAATCGAGATTGCAATCCACGCTGCAAGAGTCGCATAATAAGCGGGCAAAAAATGTTTGACGACCGCGGCTTACACGGGAAAAGCGCGGACTCCAATGTTAGAATGACCTCTGCCCTATGAATACTCAACTCACCGCTTCTTCGCTCTTTACCGGCTTGAAAAGCCGCATCGATGCGCGCCAGGCAAAGGTCGGAATCATTGGACTCGGCTACGTGGGATTGCCGCTGGCCCTGCTCTACAGCGAGCAGAAGTTTCCCGTAACCGGCTTCGATATCGACCGGCGGAAGATCGACACACTCGACAGCGGCGGCACTTACATTTTCCGCATCACGCCCGAGGAGATCGCGGCGGCCAAGGTGAACGGCTTCAAGGCCACGGACGACTATTCGCAGATCGCGGCCATGGACGCGATCATTATCTGCGTTCCAACGCCGCTCAACGAATATCACGAGCCCGATCTGAGCTACATCACGAATACGGCCCACGCCGTCGCGCCCCATCTGCGCGCCGGTCAGATCGTCATTCTCGAGAGCACGACTTACCCCGGCACCACCGAGGAAGTTCTGATTCCGATTCTTGAAAAGGAAAACAAAGCCAGGCTGAAAGCTTCGCGCAAGGGCGCTGCCGGCGACAACGATATCTGGGTCGCGTTCTCGCCCGAGCGCGAGGACCCCGGCAACACCCAGGTGGCCCGTCACGATATTCCCAAGGTGATTGGCGGACTCGATCCCCAGGCCAGCTTGATCGCCGCGGCGCTCTACGGCTCGATTTTCCGCCGCACCGTTCCCGTCTCATCGCCCGCGGCCGCGGAGATGACCAAGTTGCTGGAAAACATCTACCGCTGCGTCAACATCGCGCTGGTCAACGAGCTCAAGATGCTCTGCCTGCGCATGGGCCTCAATATCTGGGAGATCATTGACGCCGCCGCCACCAAGCCATTCGGCTTCCATCCGTTTTACCCTGGGCCGGGTCTGGGCGGACACTGCATTCCGGTCGATCCGTTTTATCTCTCGTGGAAGGCGAAGGAGTTCGACTTCCGCACCCGCTTCATCGAACTGGCGGGCGAGATCAACGTGGCCATGCCCTACAACGTGATCGCGTCGACGATTTCCGCGCTCAACCGTCAGAAAAAGGCGATCAACGGATCGAAGGTCCTGGTGCTGGGCGTTGCCTACAAGAAAGATATCGACGACCTGCGCGAGTCGCCGGCGCTCACCATCATCGAGCTGTTGCAAAAAGAGGGGGCCGTGGTCAGCTATAACGATCCCTACTTCCCCTTCGTCGGACGCGGGCGCAAGTACGACCTGCAAATGAAGTGTTCGCCGCTCGACAATCTGGGCCAGTACGACTGCGTGCTCATCGTCACCGACCACACCGACTACGACTACAAGAAAATCGTCAACGAGGCCAGGCTGGTGGTGGATTCGCGGAACGCCACGCGCGGCATTCGGAGCGACAAGATCGTGCACTGCTAGGCAAAATCGGTACTCAGTACCCAGTATCCAGTCAAAAGCCATTACGCAAGATTCCAGCAATGGGTACTGGATAGTGGTGCAAGCGAGTCTGGAGGATTTAGTTGCGTACGCCGCCTGAAAATATAACAGTGAATTGAATAGGACTCGAAGAGATCGGAGAAACCCGCATCCTCAAAGCACTTCAACTCGCGATGAATAGCATCCCGGTACCGGAGATCGCACGCGAAACTGGAATCCCCAAATCATCGCTATACGACATTCGGCTTCATGGCGCTTATTCTCACAGGCGTAGGCAGAGAAAGGCTTCTGCATTCTAATACACCCATAACTGGGTACTGAGTACTGACTTTGTGCTAGTATTTCGCGTTGGCCTACAATAGCGTCCGGGTTGCCAGTAGCGCCCATACGGTGTACCGATGAATGATATGCTCGGAATTTTGCTCGCCGGAGGCGCAGGCGAGCGTCTGTATCCGCTGACCCGCGACCGCGCCAAGCCGGCCGTGCCCTTCGGCGGCAACTACCGCATCATCGACGTCACACTCTCCAACTGCGTCAACTCGGGCCTGCGCCGCATTTATATTCTTACGCAATACAAGGCGCTCTCGCTCAACCGCCAGATCCGCGAAGGCTGGAACATTTTCGGGCGTGAAATCGGCGAGTTCATCGAAATCCTGCCGCCCATGAAGCGGGTCAGCGAGAACTGGTATATGGGGACGGCCGACGCGGTTTATCAGAACATCTATTCCATCGGAAGCGAGCAGCCGAAGTACGTGCTCATCCTCGCCGGCGACCACATCTACAAAATGAATTACGGGCGCATGCTCAAGCAGCACCAGGAAGCCGGCGCCGACGCGACCGTCGCCACGCTGGTCACCGACCCGGCCGAATGCCGCCAATTTGGAGTGGTCGATATCGACCGCAACCATCGCATCGTCGGCTTCCTGGAAAAGCCGCAACGCACCGAACTGCGCTCGCCCTACGATCCCACGAAAATTTCGGCATCGATGGGCATCTATATTTTCAACACCGATGTGCTCATTCCCGTGCTGCTCAAGGACGCCGAGGACCCCGAATCCAGCCACGATTTCGCCAAGGATATTCTGCCCAAAATGCTGGACGACTACCGCGTCTACGCTTTCAATTTTGTGGACGAGAACAAAAAGGAAGCGCTCTACTGGCGCGACGTGGGCACGATCGAAGCTTATTACGAAGCCAACATGGACCTGGTTTCGGTCTCTCCCGTCTTCAATCTTTACGACGAGCAATGGCCCATCCGCACCCACCAGCGCCAGTATCCGCCGGCAAAATTCGTGTTTGCCGAAATCGAACGCATGGGCCACGCCCTCGATTCGCTGATTTCCGCCGGCTGCATCGTTTCCGGCGGCTCCGTCCAGAATTGCGTGCTCTCTCCCGATGTGCGCGTCAATTCCTACAGCGAAATCGAGACCAGCATCCTGTTCTCGCACGTCAACGTGGGACGCAGTTGCCGCATTCGCAAAGCCATCATCGACCGCAACGTCCACATCCCAGAAGGAACCACTATCGGCTACGATGCCGAAGCCGACCGCGAGCAGTACTACGTCACCGACAACGGCATCACCATCGTGACACGCGATTACTCCCTGTTTGAAAACCCCGTAAGCATCGACTACTTCACTAGCGAGTAGGGCGAGTGTCAGGTGTCAGGTCTTAGGTCTCGCACAGGACCCGATGCCGTGGAGATTTTCCTGGGATTTAGAGCCGTTTCACAGTTAGTGTAGTGGGCCACAAACTGCGGAGCTTCGCTCCGCTGGGCGGACGAGGGCGTCCGCCCCTACGCGAGCGCACTACAGAAACACTGAAAATGCTCTCGATTTGGTGTAGAGTGCGGGCCGCAGTCGTCCCTACGGGACTCGGCTTGAATGGCACAATGATTCCCGGCGCTAAAGCGCCGGGCTATTTTCCATTGTCCCTTCGGGACAAAATTCTCCCTTTTCACCATTGTCCCTTCGGGACAAAGTTCTCCCTTTTCACCATTTCGAAAAATGCGCTAAGACCTGACACTCAGTGTTTCGCCAGATCGTCGACCAGGAGGTGGGCCTTCTCGGCCAGGGTGCTCGCTCTGCGCAAATCGCCTTCCTGCAACGCTGCACGCGCACCCTCCATATAGTTGCGGGCCTGGGCTGCGGTCTCCTGTTGTTGCGCGTTCAGCACCCGTCCCGCGAGTTGTTTCAGTCGATCGCCGGTAGAGCCCAGCAACTGTTCCGCGTTCTGGCGCTGACGGGCGGCTTCCGCGGGTGTCATACCCGGCGCAATCCGCGCCGCGGGCTCGCTCGCTCCGCCCTTGCGAACCACAATCTTCCGCGGAGCGCCATCCGGCGCCGGCACCGCGCGCTTGGGGCGTTTCGCGGCTTCGCCGGCGGGAGTTCCGCTCGCCGAAGTTCCGCTCGCCGGCGCGGCCTCCGGCTTTTTCTTCGCCGCGCTCTCCGGCGCTTTCTGCGCCGCGGCCGGCGAAGCCTGCGCATTGACGGGCGCGGACGTTCCGCTCAGCCCCAGCGCAATGGCAAGTGTGCAGGCAAGCCGCATAAGAGTTCCAACAGAATTGTTTTCCATCGCCGCCAGGAACGCAAGCGCCCCCAGTGAGCGCGTTCCATCCTCACTATGGAGAGATTCTCGAAAATTCTGGCGATGCCATAGGCCGGGTCACTCAGCCGTTGTCCACAACAAGAAAAAACGGAGGAAGCAGCGATGCCTCCTCCGTTGTTATTTTGCGGCGCGCACCTTACGGCAGCTACTGCTTCTTCGCCGGTTTCTTGGTGACCTTCTTTGCCTCTGCGGCCTTCTTTGCCTCGGCAGCCTTCTTCTCGGATTCTCTACCGCCAATCAGGGTCAATGAATCAGCAGCATTGAACGGATACTGCCGCACCGACGTTTGGTTTTCGCCCTCAGCCTTCGCTTTCAAGGTGACGTCCACCCGGCGATTGCTTGCCCATTTGATTACTGTAATGTTGCGCAGGAATCGGGCCCGTTCTTCTTTTGTCAGCTCGGGGTTCTGTTCGAGCGCCGATTTCACCTCGGCGTCGGTCAGGTTGCGTTGTTTGCCAAAAGCTTCGGTTGCGAGGTTGGCTTCGGGAACGCCATTCTCGATGAGGAAGCTCTTGACGCGAGCCACACGACGCTCGGAGAGTGCCTGGTTGTAAGGCACGGAGCCGCGCACGTCGGCGTGTCCTTCGAGGGTCAAGTGGGCGTCCGGTACGGCCTCAAGATATTTCTTGAAGTCCGTGGCCAGATCCACCAGGGTTTTCTCCTGACTCTTCAGCAAGCCGGCAGTGGGCTCCTTCTCCGTCGGTTTGGCGGTCGCGAAATACACGCTGTGGAGCAAGAGCCGGGCTTCCAGCACTTTGTCCACAACCGGCGGCGGTGGTGGCGGATTGCTCACCGCGACCATGCTCGAGGCCGAGGCGGTCAAGCCGCGCGAGTCGGTGCAGGTTGCGCCGATACTGATGTTGTACGGAGGCGCGCCTGGTGACGGGGCGGGGGTGCTGAGAGCAGCGGAGTTTCCGCTGCCGGAAATGCTGCCTCCGCTCGAGGTCCATCCACCCACGGTTACCGTGGCGTTATCCGGGCTGCTGCAATTGCAGCTAATGGTTGCTGAAGCGCCCGCCATGAGTTGCGCTGGGCTCGCCGAACAGGAAACCTGCGGTGGATTCAGCGGCTTCACCGTGAAGCTGGCGGTGCAACTGGCCGTGTTGTTCTTCTTGGACTTGGCGTCGGTGACGGTCGCGGTGGCGGTGTAGCTGCCGGGGGCCGCGCCGTTGGTATCGATGGCAGCGCCGGTATCCTTGCCTTCGATCTTGCCGCCGTTGCTGGCCCAAGTGTAGGTCAGCGTGTGCTTGGGGTTGAAGTTGCTGGCGGCGACGGTCGCGTGCAGCGGTTCGCCGACCAGGACTTCGTTGCGGTCGATGGAGCAGGACGCCGCGACTGGAACTTCAGGAGCCCCGCCAAAGTTGATCACCAGACCGGTCGTCAAGCGGGCGCCGTCGAAGTTGGGACGACGCAACGAGGGATCGTCCGACGACACGACGCTGGAAAAGTTTTGGTGCGACCACTGGAAGTCGGCTTCAAACAGGCGCAACGAGACCTGCTTCCAGAGCTTGAGGTCCATACCGCCGCCTAAAAGCGCGGCGACGCCGGTGCTGGTATTGCTATTCGCCGCAAGGCGCTCGAATCCGAGCAGCGTGTGCGCGAAAAAGTCCACACCCTCTCCGCGCCATGTGAGCTTGGGGCCAACGCTAAACATGTTGATGTTGGCATAGCTGTTGTAATTCACTCCGTAGTTGCCTTCGAGAGCCAGGCTTTTGGTGAAATTGTAGGCCACACTGGTACCGAGGCCCCCTGACATGGAGGGCAGCTTGAAAGGGTTGGCATTCTGGTCGGGAATGTATCCGCCTGGGTTCAACCACTGGTAGCCAATGAACACCTCGACCTTAGGAAAATCATCCGACGACTGCACAGTTGGCGCCTTGGGTGCGGCAGTTTGTGCGTTCAGCAAAGACGGCAACGCAATCAGAACGAGGGCCAGTACAAGCGCGACACTCGCGCATCTCCGGTAAGTTGCTTGACAGAGCGACATTGAGTTCCTCCGAATGGAATCCACTACACACAACTTATTAGAACGTAAATCAGTGACCCTAACGGCATGAACGAATAGCTACACCCGCGAGACAGGAAATTCTACAGCAATCGGACACTTTGCGAAAGAGAAAGCACTCGAGACAGCCATTTTGCAGCCATCGCGGGCCGCCAGCTGGGTCCCTGCCGTCAAGGTTGAGCCAGAGCGACCTCAGAAGTTGAGCACAATACCCGTGCTCAACCGGGCACCGTCGTAATTCGGACGGCGCAACGAGGGATCGTCAGACGGCACGACGCTGGCAAAGTTTTGGTGCGACCATTGAAAATCGGCTTCAAACAGGCGAAGCGAGACCGGCTTCCAGAGCTTGAGATCTATACCGCCGCCCAGAAGCGCGGCGATGCCGTTCACGGAATTGAGTCCATTGGGCGAAAGCCGTTGGAGCCCGATCAGCGTGTGCGCGAAAAAGTCCACACCATCGCCACGCCAGGTGAGTTTCGGCCCGACGGTAACGGTATTGACACTGCCGTGAACGCTGTAGTTGAGGCCGTAATTGGCTTCGAGCGCCAAAGCCTTGGTAAAATTGTAGGCCACGTTGGTGCCGAAGCCCCCTGCCAGCGAGGGCGCCTTAATAGCATTGCCGTTCTGATCGGGAACGTTGCCGCCTGGGTTTAACCACTGATAGCCGATGAAAAGCTCCACCTTGGGAAAATCATCCGCCGACTGAACAGCCGGCGCATTCGGTGCAGCGGTTTGTGCGTTCAGCAAAGACGGCAACGCGATCGCAACGAGGGCCAGGACGAGCGCGACACTCGCGCTTCTCCGGTAAGCTTCTTGACAAAGTGACATTGAGTTCCTCCGAATCGATTCCACTGCAATTGATTGAATAAAACTTGAACCCATACAACCTAACGGCATGAACAAATAAGCTGCACCTGGGAAACAGAGGATTTTACAACATGCGGACGCTTTTGCAAAAGGAGAAGAATCAATGGAACCAAATCTATAGTTCCCGCGGGCCGGCCGTTGGCAGCCAAGCCCGCTCCGGAGTCAGTCTCAAATTGATATTCCCGCATTCCAAGCCGGGTTGCGGCGTAGCGCGCTTCCCTGAATAATGCTGGTGGGGGCCTGCAACACACGAACTCATGACACAGGAACGCGTACTGATCGTTGAAGACGAAGAGAACGAACGAACCGGGCTGGCCGAACTAGTGTCGGGATGGGGCTATCACACCGACACGGCGGCGGACGGCGTCGAGGCACTGGAGAAAATACCCGCCTTCGCTCCGTCCATCGTGATCACCGACGTGAAGATGCCCCGCATGGGCGGCATGGAGTTGGTGGAGCGCCTGGCCGATATGGCGCAGTCGATCGCCGTGGTGATGGTAACGGCGCAGAAGGCGACGGACACCGCATTTCACGCGGGGCGGCTCGGCGTCCAGGACTACATCGAGAAGCCCATCGACTTCCGGCGGCTGCGCTCGATCCTGACCAATATCGGCGAGATCCTGAACACGCGCGCGGAAAACGAATCGCTGCGCCGCCGCCTGCGCGACAAGGGAGCGCTCGGGCGACTGGTCGGCGCGTCCCCACAAATGCAGGAGATTTTTCACCTGATCGAGCAGGTGGCCCCGAGCACGGCCTCGGTCTTGATCACCGGTGCGAGCGGCACCGGTAAGGAATTGGTGGCGCGCACCATCCACGATCTGAGCCCGCGGCGCAACAAGCCCTTCGTCCCCATCAATTGCGCGGCCATTCCCGAAACCCTGATCGAGAGCGAAATTTTTGGCCACGAAAGAGGCGCGTTCACCGGCGCACTCGAACGCCGCACCGGCTGCTTCGAACTGGCCGAAGGCGGAACGCTGCTGCTCGACGAAATTGGCGAGATGCCGGTGGGCACGCAGGCCAAACTCTTGCGCGTGCTCGAAGACCACAAGTTGCGGCGGCTCGGCGGCAAGGTCGAAACTTCCGTGGACGTGCGCGTGCTCGCCGCCACCAACAAAGTTCCCGGCGACGCCGTGGCCAATGGACAACTGCGCGAGGACCTTTATTACCGTCTCAACGTTTTCAATATTCATCTGCCGGCGCTGCGCGAACATAAAGAAGATATCCGCGAGTTAGTGAAAAGCCTGCTCGCGGACATGAACCAGAAGCACGACCGCAAGGTGGCGGACGTAAGCGAAGCCGTGCTCAATATGTTCCAGACTTACTCGTGGCCTGGCAATGTGCGCGAGTTGCGCAACGAGTTGGAACGCGCCGTGATCGTCTGCGAAGGCGGGCTGGTGGAAACCAGGCACTTGCGGCCGGACTTTGGCCAGATTGTGCGGCCGGTGGTCAACGATCCCGATGCCGTGCACCTGGGCGTGGGCACCTCGATCGAGGAAGCCGAGAAGCTGCTCATCCTTAAGACTGTGCAGGCGACCAATACCAACAAAACGCGGGCCGCGGACATGCTCGGCATTAGCTTAAAGACGCTACACAACAAGCTGAGAGAATACGGCCGGACGCAGGATGAATTGCCGGCCGAGGAGTAGTACCCAGTACTCAGTACCCAGCGAAAGCCATGAGATACGGGCTGGAAACGCAATAGGCGCAAATGAACTGAGAACTGGGTACTGGCTACTGGGTACTGCTTTTCATGACTCGCAAATTCATCATCGTGCTCGCGATCACTACGCTGTTCACGGCGCTGGTCGTCGGCTTTTCCTGGATTTACCTGTCGCAACTGCTGCGCCAACGCTTGCTGTGGGCCGATGAGACCGCTTCTCAACTCACCAATCAATTGGAGTACGTCGCGTCCAAAGCGGTGCCCGACCTATCCAGCACGCGGATCGACACGGACAATCCCAAAGCGATGCGCGCCGCCATCGCGAATTACTTGCAGACCGACACCAACCTGAACGACATGCTGGAATCGTTGGTGGGAAATTCCCGCATCATCTACGACGCCGCCATTGTCGATCCGAAGGGCGTGGCGATCCTCGATACGAATCCGTCCGCGAACGGCAAGCCGGTTCCGGAGCGCGCTCCTTTGAGTGTGTTGCGCGACGCGGGCTTCCGCCGCCAGTTGCGCCTGCTTTACGCCCCGGCCACCACTTATGACGCGAACATCGAGATGGAACTCGACGGGCAGGCGTTTGGCAGCGTTCATGTCGGCGTCTCGACGGTTTTTCTGCGCAACGAACTGACGCCGAAATTGCAGCAGGCCGCTTTCTTTTCGGTGCTTGCATTTTTTTGTTCGCTGGCGCTGGGAGCCGTTGTCTCCAATGTCGCGCTCGGCCCCTTGAAGGCCATCAGCCGCGACCTCGACAGCGCCAGCGCGGGCGATCCCTTGCCGGACGAGGAAACCGGCGCGGCCGACGAAGTGGGCCTGGTGTCGCTGAAAATCGCGCACCTGGGCCGGCAGATCCGCGATACCAACCAGATTTTTTCCGCCCTCAAAGACAACGTCGAGCAGGTGATGACCAAGCTACAGGACGGCCTCATGCTGTTCACGCGCGATACGCGCGTGGTGCTGGTGAGCGCTTCGGCGGAAAAGTTTTTGGGACGTCCGCGCCGCGAAATCCTCGGCCGCACCGCGGAAGAAATTTTTTCGGATGGCTCGGTCCTGGGCGCGGTCGTTCTGCCAGCATTCCAGCAGCAGCGGCCGCTGGCGCAGTACGAATTCGACGCCGCCGATGGCCGCCGGGTCCAGGTCTCGCTCGACTTCATTCAGGAAAAGGGGACGCCGATTGGCGCGCTGCTCACCATGCGCGACGCCGAATCGGTGCGCCGCATCGAGGACGAGATTGAAATTTCGCGCCGCCTCTCCGCCAGCGGCCGTCTGACGCGGGGCGTGGCGCACGAGGTGAAGAACCCCATCAACGCCATCGTGCTGCATTTGCAGTTGCTGCAAAACAAGCTGCAGCAGGACGATCCCGACACGCGCCGCCACATGGACATCATCGGCAACGAAATCCGCCGCCTCGACCGCGTGGTGCAAATCCTCGTCGACTTCACCCGTCCGCGCGACTTGCGGCTCGAAGACGTGGACTTGCGCAACATTCTGGAGAGCGTTTCGGCGCTGGCCGCTCCCGATGCCGCGCGTCACGGCGTATGCATAGTAGTCGAGCCACCAGTAGCGACGGGGCTTGCCCCGTCTCCCGCCGCGCGTGCCGCGGGCAGCGCAAGCCCCGACGACGCGCTCATGGTGCGCGTCGATACCGACCTGATCCGGCAGGCGATCATGAACCTGGTGCTGAACGGCGTGCAGTCCATGTCCGGCGAAAAAACGACTGGCGAAAAAACGACCGAGGGAGGAACGCTGACGCTGAAGGCGCGGCGCGATGGCGATACGATTCTCGCCGAAGTGCTGGACCAGGGCTGCGGAATTCCTCCCGAAGCGCAGGAGAAAATTTTCGAACTCTACTACACCACCAAGGGCGACCAAGGCGGCAGCGGCATCGGACTGGCGCAAACCTACCAAATCATGCAGTGGCACTACGGCTCGGTCGAGTTCGATTCCATCGCCGGAGCCGGCACAACTTTTCGCTTGCGGTTCCCAGCCGCGGCAGCGAAAAGCGAGCGACAAGAGGAAGCGGCGGGCTGAAGGGGCGGCGAACGCCGCCTAACGCCGACAATCTGCCGCCGATCTTTGGACACCCTCAGCGAATCAGTCTGCGCGCTTGACAGGCAAGAGTGTATTACTGTATTCATACAGTGTGCTTTTTCACGTGAATCCATCTTCCGGCGTCCCGATTTACGTGCAAATTGAAAGTCAAGTGAAGAACGCCGTTGCCGCCGGCGCCCTAAAACCAGACCAGCCGCTTCCCTCGGTCCGCAAGCTGGCAGCGGAGCTAGGGATCAATCCCAACACAGCCGCCCGCGCGTACCAAGAACTGGAGCGCGAGGGCATTATCGCCACGGTCGCGGGCGGTGGCACTTATGTCGCGGACAACGTTCCTCGATTCCTCAAATCGGAAAAGCTACGACGATTGCGGCCGTATGCGCGGCAAATTGCCGTCGAGGGCACGCAACTCCGCCTTACGGACGAGGAGATTCTTAAGGCCGTGCAAGAAGAACTGGACAGCTTAGGAGAACGCAAATGAACGAACTCGCTATAGGCACGAATGACCTTGCGAAAACATACGCTGGCTTCCATGCCGTCTGCGGAATCGACCTCAACGTACCGCGTGGCACGATCTATGGGTTTCTCGGACGCAATGGCGCGGGCAAGACGACAACAATCAAAATGCTGATGGGTCTAGCGCGTCCTAGCGCTGGATCGGCCCATGTATTGGAAATGGATGTTTCCACCAAGCGCATCGCCATTCTTCAGCGTACCGCTTTTGTCAGCGAGAAAAAGACGCTGTATCCATCATTGACTCCGGCCGAGCTGGTGCGGTTCAGCAGGGGCTTCTATCCGACGTGGTCCGATCATGCAGTCGAAAGATACGCCCAGCTATTTGAGATTCCGATGAAACAAAAGTTCGACAAGCTCTCCAACGGCAATCAAACCAAGGTTTTCTTGTTGCTGGCTCTCTGCCAGGGCGCGGATTTATTGGTGTTGGATGAGCCGACAACCGCCCTCGACCCGGTTTCTGTGGACCAGTTGCTACACGTGCTGGCCGAGGACGCTCTCGACCGCGGATGCACCGTATTCTTTTCCTCCCACCAACTTGAGGAAGTAGAGCAGATCGCGGAATATGTCGGCATCCTCGATCACGGCAAACTTTTGATGGAAGCTCGGTTGGATGACATTAAGAGCGAGTTCCGCCTCATCACCGCCGCCGGCAACTCGCTTCCGGCGCAAACCTCTCCGCAAATATTGTCCGTCGATGTCGAAGGTGACTTTCACAGATATGTCGTAACGAAGGATGCCGATGCCTTCGCAGCAGGACTCGCCGGGAACGGCGCTACCATTACGAACATTGCCTCTCTGAACTTGCGTGAAATCTTCTTACATCTTGTGCGAAAGGAAACGCCATGTATCTCTGGAAATGTTGGCGCGACACCCGTTCCTTTGCAGTAGTGTTCATGGTAATGGCTGCGGCCGTGATGCCTGTCACCGCCGCGATAGGTGTGGGTACTACGTTGCTAGAAAAGGGATTCGCGAAAGGCATTTTTATTTCGACGCTCGTATTTATGCTCTTTGTCGTGGCCTTAGGCCTGGGAGCCATCGGTGCGATCCAGGAATTCACCGACAAGACAGCTCACTTTTTGTTCACAAAACCGCGTCCCCGTTTCTATTTTGTCTGGATAGGTTGGGTAGTGGGGTGTACCGAAATACTCGCAATTGCGTTGGTGAATGTGTTGGTCGGCGGGATCACGCTCGCCCACTATGGCAAGATTCCATTTGGCTCGGTGGTCTTTGATTTGATCAAGAAGCAGGACGTTGCACCGATACTTATTGATGCCCTCTTTATCTATAGCCTCACGTACTCCCTGACGGCCGTACTGCGTAACGGTTTGAAGGGGCTAGGTGCGAGTATGGGAAGTCTAGCGATCCTTCAAGCTCTTGCGGTTGCGATTCGAATGCGATGGAATGTCAACGTGCCGCTTCCTCCTCAACCTATCGGAAGCCTGTCTCAAGCGATCAGCAATCTTGTCTGGATGCTGGTTGCGCTGCTTCTCGTTTTTTCCGCGCAGCTTGTGGTGGAACGAGTCGAAATCTGACTCGAAATCTGACTCGGCCGTACAATGATTTCGAAAGATCGCGCGGTGATGGTCATTGCAGATCGACGGTCTGGGCGAGGCGGAAGTTGAGACGGCGATTGATGCCAAACACAATGTCTCTATCTCTGTCTTTATCTTTCACAGTAGCGCCAGAAGGCGCGCCGGGCGCGGGGTTTCGTTCCTCGCGCGAGCCGCCTTTGGCAAAGATGCTGGAGGTCTCGATCATGACCTGCCTGCCGCCAAGGTTCAAACTCACGAGCACGATCCGCAGATAGCCTGGTTCTAGAGAACGTTCGAAAGAATGTTCAAGCGAACGCCTGCGCGAATTTGCGGATGGCTTGGCTTCGAGCACGCGTCCGATCGCCGGAGTGCCGCGGGCGACCAGCGTCTGGCCATCGACCACGACGGATTCGTCGACGATGGCGTCAAACGTATCGCCCGCATGGGACGACGCGGTCGAAAGCTCGCTCTTGAGGCGAACCGGGATGGGCGTTCCTTCGGGCAGTTTCGTGGAGGATGGAACCAGCGACTGGCTGGGCGAAATGCCGGTCGTGCGCGGCGCGCGATCGAAAGGCAGCTCCTGCGAATCGGCGGAGCTGGAAGAATTTTCCGCGGGCGGGCGGCCACAGGCGCAGAGGAGGCTCAACGTCAATATAAGGATGACGATGGCGATGCGATCAAAATGGGATGGCATGATCTTCTCCGCTGCGGAATATTCCCGCCCGAATAGAGCGTGAACGGAAACCATCGATATTCAAGATAAGAATAGACCGCGTTAAGCTGGACTGCTAGCCATTGTTCCCATTCCTTCGATTCAATCGCTAGGGACCTTGACAACCCGATAGCGGGAGCACGGAGTTCAATCGTGCTGCTGCCGCATTGTCCTCCACACTGTCTTTGACGCCAGCCAAATTGCGATTGCGCCGGCAGCGGCGATGATGGCCCACCAGAAGTTGACTGGGGTGATCGTATCGTTTCTTAATTGAGAAACATCGCTCAACATAAGGAAATTCACAACCGACTCGTAATCCCATGCCGAATGGTCGGCCAGAAAAGACCTGTAGAATTCGGCGTAGGGATGGTAAGCAGCGAGCAGGCCGATGCAACTTATGAGCAGCAATAGAGGTACGTAAGTCAGGCAAAAGCGGACGAATCCCGGGGCGCGCCGCAAGACAAACGCGACTAAGACCACAGCCATCAGAAGAACCGAGGCCTCTGAAACAATCGCGCAGATGTGAATGATGAGTGCGTTCGCGACAGAAAATGTGTCGAGCCTTTGCCACTCCGACACTCTGTGCATACGCGTTTCTTCCTGTTCTGCGTGCTGCAATTGCGCAGCATAAGCAACGGCTTGGGCCTCCTGCGCGCGTCCCAGCTTGATCAAAACCGGCTGTAGGTGTTTGAAGGACGTTTCCTGTAATTCCCGGGCTATTATGGCTTCCAAATCCGATTTACCAGCTAAACGCATACGCTGACCGAATTGGGCGACGAACCAATACTCGCTTGCGGCATTTTCCCACTGACCGGCACGCTCGGCCTCCTCGCCCTGGGCAACGCGCAGGGTAGCATACTCATACAAATTCCTAAGATTGGGAATCGGGAAATTGGCAAAGTAGTCGTTGAAGACACGCTGCGGATTTATCACGCCAAGCCGCTGCATGACCTGGAGGTCAAGGTCTAAGCGCCGGTCGGAGTATTCGTCATAAGTGGGCGCTGCGAATGCCCGATCCATCAGTGCGAGCCAGCGGAGACGCGCGAGGTCTTCTTGCGAGACCGGCGTATATAAATTGATATACCGACGCTCGCGCCATTGCGGATCGTTAACGTGAACGTTGGCAATATACTCCGCTTCGGCAATGTAAGGTATGGTGTTCTTTGGGTCCCATTCTTGCAGACGCTGGGTTAGCTCGGGGTGCGGCGATGCGTGGAACCTGGAGGCGTCCATATGCTGCGTAAGACCGTAGTAAATCCAGGTGAGGCTGGGATCTTTGGCAACGGCGTGCTCTGCCAAACGCACGGCCTCGTTAAAGCGTGCGCTATCTCGACCTAGCCGCATGGCGGCAAACGCCATGGCTGCGGCGTCGCCTTTGCTTTCGGCTTCGAGACCGATCTTCTCCCACAAGGCGGTATCGTCCGATAACTCGAATAGTGAGCGCCAACTGGAGAAGGTAATACTCAGCCCTTGGCGCAAGTCCGGGACAAGCAACAGCGCTCCTGCAATCGCCAGACACACGAGGGCGAGCTTCCATGGCAACGGCGGAGGAAGCGGCGGCGGCCCGAGGAGAGCCGGTTCGTTGTTCGCCGCCGGACGGCGGATTAGATTCGAGAAGAATGCGCGAAATGCAACCATAAGTCCTCCCAATGTCCAAGAAAACGCGGTGGTGAATTCGGTGATGGAATCGGATTCGGCGACAATGGCCTCGCCCCAGGCGCGGGTCTGCGGGGGATAGAGGCGGAGGGCGCGGATAAGAATCGTCTGCATGGCGCGGGTTGCCAAAGTGCCGGTCATTGGCGATCTCCGTAGGCCGGTTTCAGAGCGCGGCTGGGGCGGGTTTGGGGTGCCTCGGCGCGGGCCCAACGTTGGCCGAGACCAGTCAGGCGATAGAGATGGCGCGGCGGGCGGCCGTCTCCGGACGGTTCTTCCCAACGTGTCTCGAGCAGCGATTTCTCGGCCAGACGCATAAGGATGGGATAGAGCGTTCCGGACTTGAGGCCGGTCTCGCGCGAGAGGTCGTAGCCGTAGCGCCATTCGGCGGGACGGTTGAGCAAGGAGGCGATCAGCAAACGGGTTTGCGGGGAGGAGCGAACGGGTTTCATGACTCTAAGTCTACATATATAGACTAGAATGTCAAGCCCGCCCGTAAATCTCATCTGAAACGCTCGGTACAACTTGGCTCGGTTGACATTCTTGGAGCGCGACGTCTAGCCGGCTGCGCGAGAGCCCACCCTAAACTTGCCGGAGGGGCATTTTGCCATCGCAAGTGGGGGCGGGACTGCGGTCATCTCCGTACGGGACTTGGCTGTTGGTTGCACACTACCCGGCGTTGTAGAGACGGTGTGAGAACGCATCTTTCGCCCCGCTGGGGCTTATTCCCTTGCCACTCGGACCCACGGCTTGCGCCATGGGCTGCATTCTTACGCCGCTTCGCGGCTTTAATATGGAATGGTGTTCCACCGCAGTTGGGCGGATCAGGAGGTCGAGGCGGCATTGGTTTGCGCGCTCTCGGGCGGGGAATTGGGCGCATCCCGCTCGGAGGAGAGTGCGCCACATGCAGGTTTCGTCGCGTCTTCCAGAGGCAGTTCCACGGTGACGCGGGCGCCCTGGGACAGGTTCTCGATGCGGATATCGCCGCCGTGCTCGCGGACGATCCCATAACAGATGCTCAGGCCGAGGCCGCTTCCCTTTCCCACCGGCTTGGTGGTGTAAAAGGGATCGAAGGCCCGGCCCGCGTTGGCGAAGCCCAGGCCGGTATCTTCGACTTCGAGGATTGCCATTTCTCCGCGCTCGTAAGCCCGCAGAGTAACTCGTTTCGTTTTCGCTTCCGGGGCATCGACGGCGTCGACGGCATTGTCGATCAGATTGAGGAGAATCTGGCGGATCTGACCTTCGTCGATGGCGACGGGCCGCAAGCCAGGCTGGATATCGACGATGGTCTCGAGATTTCTGGTGCGGGTGGAGTATTCGCGCAGGGCCAGCACCTCGTGAACAATGGGCGCGAGATCGACAAAACCACGTTCGCTCGGCCCCTGGCGGGAAAAGCGCAGCAAGTTCTCCACGATTTGTTTCATGCGGCGGCTCTCGTTGACCAGCTTGTCGAGGCGGCTGCGGGCCAGGCCGGACGGGATGGTATCGCCCAACAGCTCGCCGTATCCCATGACCGCGGTCAAGGGATTGTTGAGTTCGTGGGCCACGCCGGCGACCAACTGACCCAGGGAAGCGAGTCTTTCGGAGCGGGACAACTGTTCCTGGAGGGCTTTGAGTTGGAGCGCCACGGCCAGGTCGGCCGCTAATAACTCGATGCGTCCCAATTGACTGGCACTTACTTTCTCGACGCGTCTGGGGTCGGCGACGGCGATCGACCCGAGACAGCCTCCGCGGGTGGCGCGCATGGGAATCAGCAACTCGTCGCCGGTGTTCCAGCAGGAATTCGGCGGATATTCCAGCGAACTCATCACGGGTTTGAACTTGGCGCCGCTCGAGGTCGAAAGCAGAAACGAATTGTGGCCGATCATGCGCCCACGGGCGCAAGCGTCCTTAATATCTTCGGTCGTCCTCTGCCGAGCCCGCACATACATCTCGCCCTGCGCGGATACCGAGAGGCCGCTGGCGCCGGCCACACGCAGGCCGTGCCCGGCATCGTTGAGGTGAATCGCGGCCACGCGGAAGTTCGTGACCTCGGTCAAGGCGGTGGCGATCTCGCCACACAGGGAATCGACGGTGGCCCCGCTGAGCAATTGCGAGGTGATGGAAGAGAAGCGTTGCATCTGCAGGTTCTGTTCGCGATCGGTGCGATGCATGTCTTCGACGATGGTAAGGATCATGCCGAAGGCCACGAACATTTTGGGAACGTTCCATATCTCAGCTGGAATCTGCACGTGGGGGATGAGGTAGTCGGTCAGCATTCCGACCGGAAAGACAGCGCCCCAGAAAAAGAAACCAACCGTGACCATAAGAACGCCAGGAGAGACACGCCAGTGGTTACGGCACATCAGGACCGCGGGCAGCCCGAAGCCAAGTCCCATGAGGGCGGCTTCGCCGGGGTAGAACGAGCCGCGCAGGGCAGCGTGGATTGCCCAGATACCGGTCGCTGCTATGAACAAATTAACTACGATCGCAGGGGCAGACGCCTTCGGGTTGTAGCAGAAAAACTGAGCAATTCCGCCGGCGAAACAGACCACCAGACACAGCACAAAAGGCCAACGCACGCTTAAATCGTAGGAGTCCAAAGCAATATAGGCCACCGATGGGACACCGAGTACGAGCAGTAGCCAGAGTCTTTTTACGCGGTCCTCGACCACCGAGGCCAGCGAGGTCAGAAATACTACGGCGGAGGCTTGCAGAGAACCCCAATCGAACGCCATTAACGTCGGGTTGCCCGGTCCACTGGCAGGCTCGAAGAGTTCGGCGAAAAAGTGAATAAAAACCAAGAACCAGGCGATTTTGCAAAGACGGGAGCGCGCGGAGCGAACGTGGCGCTCGAGACAGGCGAAAATTCCCACCAGCACGGCAACCGTAATAGCGTCGGGGGTCCTGTCGAGCCAAGTCATGGCGGCACCGCTGTAACGAGGATCGCTCCGCCGCCGCGGTCAGACAAGGTATCACCGGTCACACCGAAGTCGTTACCCGCTTGTGAACCATTCGTGCCATATTGGGGCGGCAGGGCTTGCCGTATTGGCATTCCGGAATCGGCGCTGGCATCTTCCTTCCTCCTCGGTTCCGTCTCTCTTGCGATCGAAGCCTTGCCATTTTCTCCAGCATTGCCGCCCGAAATCATCACAAATTGATGTGATGGCTCGCACTTTGCGGGGTGGGGTTTCGCACTACACTTTCCCTAATCAGGTTTGCCGGGGTTCATTCGCGGAAAAATCGCACCCGCATTTTCCCAGGTTGGAATCGCGATGGGCCGTGGCTACCAGCATGTTCTTGCGGTTTCTCCGAACCGCAAACCGATGTCCAACGGGTCGGGCCATGGGTTGGATCTCACGAGGAGGTGTCGCAATGAACGTCGTGACCCAATTTCCGGCGGTGCGCGATTACGGCCGCGATCTGCGCTTCCAGGCGATGTTTGAAGGGGCCGCGGTTGGAATCGGGATTTGCCAGCTCGATGGCCGGATTGTGGAAGCGAACCCCGCGCTGGGCAGAATGCTCGGCTACAGCCCAGAGGAACTCGCCGGCGCGCAGGCGGGCGCGCTCTTTCCGGAAGCTCGGCGAAGGCTCTTTATGGAAGTTGGCCGCGGAATTCCTCCCGCCAATTCTTCCTCTGGCAATCAGCCTGCCGACAATCTTGCTTCCGGCAATCTTGCTTCCGGCAATTCGCCGCCCGACGAACGCTGGCTGGGCGAGTTGATAGGCGGGGAGCGCGAGGGGTTCGAAATGGAGAAGCGCTGCCGGCGCAAGGACGGGACCGAATTCTGGGGTCATCTGACGGTGTCGCTGGGGCGGGGCACGCGCCGCGAACCGGCGTTCCTGATCGCGGTCATCGCCGACGCGACGGAGCGCAAGCGGGAGGAAGAACATCTAAGGGAAGCCGAGAAGATGGAAGTCATCGGGCGGCTGGCGGGCGGCATCGCGCACGACTTCAACAACCTGCTGACCGGCATTCTCTTGTATTGCGACCTGTTGAGCGCGGGGTTGCAGAGCGGCGGTCCGGAGGAAGGCGGATTCGGAAGCGGTGGGTTGGCAAACGGCGGGTTGGCGAGCGGCGGATGGGAGCGGAACGAATTGCGGCAGCACGTGGAAGAAGTCCGCATGGCGGGAGAGCAGGGCGCGGCGCTGACGCAGCAACTCCTGGCCATTGCGCGCAAGCAAGCCGCCGAGCCGCGCCCCATCTCGATCGGCGAAGTGGTGGCATCCACGGAAAACCTGTTGCGGCGGCTGATCGGCGAGCAAATTGAACTGGTCACGGCGCTCGACTCGGGCGCCGGACAGGTGCTGGCCGATCCGGCGCAGGTGCGGCAGATTCTGTTGAACCTGGTGCTGAATGCGCGCGATGCGCTGCCGCAGGGCGGAAAAATCTGGCTGAGCGCGCGGGCCGCGAAATTTCCCGCCAACGCCGAAGCGGGGAGGGCGCGGCGCGCGGTTTCGCTGGCGGTAAAAGACAACGGCATTGGGATGGACGCCGAGACGCGGGCGCGGCTGTTCGTGCCTTTCTTCACCACCAAGAAGCCGGGCGAAGGCACGGGGCTGGGCCTGGCGACGGTGGCGCGCATCGCCGGCGAATTGGGAGGGACGATCGAGGTGGAGAGCGAACCGGGACGCGGCGCCACGATCGCAGTGTTTCTTCCGGCGCTCGAAGCTGCGACCGCCGTGGCGGCGAGTGCGGCGACGGCCGAGGCGCCGCGGCAGCAGACGACTTCGCCGGTGGCGCGGCCCTTTGCGGACGAAATTGTTCACAGCGTTCGCAGCAAAACCATTTTACTGGTGGACGACCACGCCGCGACGCGCAAATCCATGCAGCGTGTGCTGGTGAATGCCGGCTACAAAATTTTGCCCACCGCCAGCGGAGAGCAGGCGCAGAAAGTCTTTGCCGAACATTCCGCCGCCGTCGATCTACTGATCGCCGACTGCATGATGCCGGGAATGACAGGACAGGAACTGGCGGACACCTTGCAGCATCAAAAACCTGGGTTGAAAGTCCTGTTGCTCTCCGGCTATCAGCAGGCGCCGGCGGGGCACGCAGCGGGCGGGCTCATTCGCAAACCATTTTCCGGAAAAGCGCTGCTCGAGCGTGTGGCGGGAGTCTTGCACGGCCCCTGAAGCCTCGCTTGCTTTTCCTTAGAGACGCGGCTTGCCGCGTCTCTAAGGATCTGTCCAAAAATTGTTGGGTTATGAAGGGTACGGGCTTCAGCCCGTACGTACGAACGCAAAATGATAGGGGCTTCACAGGCTGTGGGAAAAGTCGTTTTGGGGCAAGAGCCGTGACCTCGGCGGCTAAAGCCGAAGTCATAATAATGCACTTACCGCAGCGCTAAAGCGCTGCGCCACCCAAAAACAAGGGCAAACCGAAGTTATCCGCGGCCTGTGAAGCCCGTCCCCTTCAAAGCATAAGTTTTTGACAGGTTCTAAGGGACATCGCCAATACTGTTCGTCGAACGTCGGCCATCGGTTATGGGTTATCGGTCGTAAAGTTTGAGTTTCATTACTTTGAGATCGTGAAGTTCCGCATTGCAAGAGAGGTCCGCCATGTATAGCGCAAGCAATGCCGTCGCCGTCGCCCTCAACCACAGCCAATCCCCGCAAATCGAAGGAGCGAATTTCCTCAACCTGCTGATCGTGGACAGCGACCGCGCCATCCGCGAGGCCTGTCGCGAAGTGGCGCAGTCGCTGGGATTCAATGCGCAGGTGGCGGAATCCGCCGAACAAGCCTGCCGCATGCTCGAGAACTCGAACACCGACGCCGTGCTGCTCGACTGGCGTTTGCCCGGCGCCGCCGGCTTGGAAGCCCTACAGGCGATCAAGAAGCGGCGCGCCGACGTCCTGATCGTCGTGGTCACCGGCTATGGCACGGTGAAGTCGGCGGTGCAGGCGATGAAAGATGGCGCCTACGATTACGTCACCAAGCCTTTCAGCATGGAAGAATTGCGCCTGCTGCTGGAGCGCGTGGCCAATCATCTGCGGCTGAAGACGGAAAACCGCGTGCTGCGGGAAACCATCAAATCGCGGCAGGGGTTCGGCAACATCGTTGGCCGCGCGCCGGAGATGGAGAAGCTCTACCGCATCATCGCCAAAGCCGGACAGAGCACGCATCCGGTGCTGATTCTGGGCGAAAGCGGCACGGGAAAGGAGCTGGTCGCGAAGTCCATCCACTTCGCCGGGCCTTGCCGCAATAAACCTTTCATTCCGGTCGACTGCGGCTCGCTGGTGCCGACGCTGATAGAAAGCGAATTGTTCGGCCATGCCCGCGGGTCGTTTACGGGCGCGACCAACGCCAAGGACGGGCTGCTGGCCATCGCCGAAGGGGGCACGGTGTTTCTGGACGAGATTGGCGAGTTGCCCACCGACTTGCAGGCGAAGCTTTTGCGGGCGATCCAGGAGAAGGAGATTCGTCCGGTGGGAAGCGTGAAGCGCGTTCCCATCAACGTGCGGATACTGGCCGCGACCAATCGCGACTTGGAGCGGTCGGTGGCCGATGGCACGTTCCGCCGCGATCTGTTTTTCCGGCTCAACGTGCTGACGCTGCGGATTCCGCCGTTGCGCGAGCGGCGGCAGGACATCCCGCTGCTGGTGGCGCATATTCTCGAGCGCATCGGACGCGAGGCGGGAAACGAAAAAACGATTTCCGACGAGGCGCTCAAGGCGCTGCTGAATTACGACTGGCCGGGCAATGTGCGCGAACTGGAGAACTCGCTGGATCGGGCCTGCGCCCTGAGCAGCGCGCACGAAATTCAACTGCGCGACCTTCCCACCCAGCTCTACGGCGCGCCTGCCGAATTGATTGGGATGAGCAAGCCGGCGAATGGCATTGTGCCCATGGCGGAAGTGGAGAAACAGACCATCCTAAACGCGCTGGCGCAGTTGAACGGAGACAAGATGCTGGCGGCGCGGCTGCTGGGGATTGGCAAGACAACGCTGTACCGCAAGCTGAAGGAGTACGAATCGCAGTGAATTTGTAATTTGCGATTGGTAATTTGTAATTGAAATTCGCGCCGCTCCCTGCGATCAAAATTACCGATTACAAATTATCAATTACAAATTGCCTCTGTCCCAAACCTGAGCGGTCGGGCTAGGTGCTGGTGCCAGAACGGGACGCGGGGTGGAGGGCCGAGTGCGCAACTCATTTGTTTTCATGGCGAAACGATTGGCCCGGAAGTTGCGAAGAATTCGGCATGATGCTTCTGGTGACGCCGAGCGAACGGGCCTCCGAATGCGCCCGGGCGCTGCATGAGGCGACGGGCGAGGAAGTCGTGGTGGCGGAAACTCTGGCCCGCGCCACCACACTCTTGCGGGCGGGATGCTACCGGGCGGTGGTGCTCGATCAATACTTGTTCGAAACCGAGCCGCATGAAGTCGAGATCGCGATTGAGCACCTGGGCGCCGCGATTCCGGTACAGGTCAATCTCGGCATCAGTGGCATGGAGCGTCTGGTGCGCGAGGTGCGGGCGGCCCTGGAGCGCCGCCGGCGCGAGCAAGCGCGGGCGCGGCAAGCGGCAATGGGCAAGCTCCACGGCGAACTGAATGGCACGGTCACGGCACTGCTGCTGTCGATTGAACTGGCCTTGCAAGTTCCCGGCTTGCCGGCGGCGGCGGCCGAAAAGTTGCAGTCGGTGTACGAACTGGTGAAGAAACTCCGGCAGCAATTGGAGAACGCGAGCCTGGCGGGAGAAAGCGAAATAGGTGCGGGCGTCGACGATTGACGATTGCTCTTTGGTTGCGCGAGATTGGATGGCGTAAAGCGGCAGCCCGTAGTGGCCTCTTCTCTACACGGAGTAAGCAACATCGTCGCTGGGCGCGTCCGGCGGCGCGCTATCCGTCGCGGTGGCGCCGTTAGACTTGCCGCCACGGCGCATGGCGACGATGCCGGTGCGCACCATCTCCAACACGCCATAGGGACGCAGCACTTCGAGCAGTCCGTCGATCTTGTCTTCCGCGCCGGTGATTTCTATGGTCAAGGATTCGTGAGAGACATCGACCACACGCGCGCGAAATACGCTGGCGAGTTCCAGCACATGGGAGCGCGCTTCGTGCGTGGCCGCCACCCGGATCAAGGCGAGGTCGCGGACGATGGCTGGCTGATTGGTGATGTTCTCGACCAGCAGCACGTTTACCAGTTTGTAGAGATGCGCTTCGATGCGGCGGGCCTGGTCGCGGTCGGCATCGACGGTAATGGTCATGCGCGAGACTTCCGGTTTTTCGGTGCGTCCGACCGTGAGCGAATCGATATTGAAAGCGCGGCGGCGAAACAGCGAGGCCACGCGGGTCAGCACACCCGGTTTATTTTCGACGTACACCATGAATGTATTCAGCATAGGATGTTGTTCGTCTTTCTCGGCTGCGAGCTCGCGTGAGTCATTGAATCATTAAGGTATTGAATCATTGGTTCAATGTCTAATAGCCTGTGGTGTAACTCCAATGCCCAAAACCAGCGCCTAAAGACACATTCATAACATGGCACTTACGGCACGCCTAAAGACGTTGCGGAAAAAGTCGTTTCCGAGCAAAAACCGCGACCTCAGCGGCTAAAGCCGCAGTCAAAACAATGCACTTATCGCAGCGCTAAAGCGCTGCGCCACCCAAAATCAAGAGCAAAATCGACTTTTTCCGCAAGCTGTAAAGGCGTGCGTTGATACGAATCAGACTTTTACTACGGGCTCTTAAATAAATTTATTCATCTTCGGCCGTCTCGACAATCGGGCTGGGGCGGCGGATCATATCGTGCAGCGCCGCGCCGGCCGCGACCATCGGATAGACGGTGTCTTCCTGTTCGACTTTGAAATCGATCAGCATCGGGCCATTGTGCGTGCGCGCCGCTTCGACCGTAGGAATGACTTCGCTCCGCTTCGACACGGTCGCGCTGCGGATGCCGTAAGCCTCGGCCAGCCTGGCGAAATCCGGATTGAGCAAGGGCGTGGCCGCGTAGTTGCGGTCGTAGAAAAATTCCTGCCACTGCCGCACCATACCGAGATATCCGTTGTTGATGACTGCGATATGGATCTTGAGATTTTCCTGCACCAGGGTCGCCAGTTCGCACATGGTCATCTGGAATCCGCCATCGCCCACCACGACCCAAACCTCGGCCTCGGGGCAAGCGACTTTAGCGCCGATGGCGGCGGGCAGCGCGAATCCCATGGTGCCCAGCCCGCCGGAAGTAATCAGCGAGCGCGGACGCTCGTGCTTGTAGTATTGCGCCTCCCACATCTGGTGCTGGCCCACGTCGGTGACAACGATGGTGTTGCCGTTGCGCGTCTCGTGCCACAAATCGTTGATGACGTGCGCGGCATAGAGATGGCCGCTGTCGGGCAGGTTCTGGATGTCGCGCACGGCGGAAGCGCCCTTCAGTTTGTCAATCGTATCCAGCCAGTCCCGACGATCGATGGATTCGATGTGCGGCAACAATTCCAGCAAGACTTCGCGCAAATCGCCGACCAGCGGCACATCGACCTTGACGATCTTGTTGATCTCGGCGGGGTCGATTTCGATGTGGATCTTTTTCGCATTGGGCGCATAATTTTTCAGGTTACCGGTGACGCGGTCGTCGAAGCGCATGCCGAAGGCCAACAGCAGGTCCGCTTCTTGAATGGTATGGTTCACCCAAGCTTCTCCGTGCATGCCCATCATGCCGAGGTTGAGCGGGTGCGATGCGGGGAACGCGCCCAGGCCGAGAAGCGTCAGCGCCACGGGAATGCGGGCGCGCTCGGCAAATTCGCGCACTTCGCGCATGGCTCCAGAAACGACGATGCCGTGGCCGGCGAGGATTACGGGGCGTTTCGAATTGTGGATCAACTCCAGCGCCTGATCATACTCCGCCGGAGCGGGCGATAAGTCGGGCCGGTAGCCCGGCAACTGCGGCTTGGCCGCTTCCCAATCGAACTCGCACACGCTCTGTTGCGCATCCTTAGTGATATCGACCAGCACTGGCCCCGGACGCCCCGACTTCGCCACATAGAAAGCTTCGCGGATGGTCCGCGCCAGTTCGCTCGCGTGGTTTACCAAATAGTTGTGCTTGGTGATCGGAAGGGTCACGCCGGTGATGTCGATTTCCTGAAACGCGTCCGACCCGATCAGCTTGCTGCCCACCTGTCCGGTGATGCAAACGATGGGGATGGAATCGAGCATGGCGTTGGCGATTCCGGTGACCATGTTGGTCGCGCCCGGCCCCGAGGTTGCGACCGCAACTCCCACTTGCCCACTGGCGCGGGCGTAGCCGTCGGCCATGTGGGTGGCGCCCTGCTCGTGGCGTACCAGCACATGATGGATCTTGCTGTGCTTGAGCGCGTCGTAGGCGGGCAGAATGGCGCCGCCAGGATAACCGAACACATGCTTCACGCCTTCGCGCTCCAGACATTCCCAGAGAATGCTGGCGCCGGTCATTTTTGCTGTCGTTGTCGTTGTCGTTGCCATTGTCGGCTTGTTCTTACTCATGGTTGCCGCGGTTTCTCGATCCGTCATAAGACCTCCGTGCCAATCCGTGGTGCAATGGCGTCACCATAAAAAATAGAGAAGGGGCTTGTCTCGAACTGGTTGGACAAAGGCCTCTCCACCCGGGAGCCATGACCCTCAGGGGCTAAAGCCCGCATTTTTGCAGCCCAAAACGGCACGGCTGAAGCCGTGCCCTGCCCAAAATCTATTTATGCAACGAGCTCGTCTTACTCCACAGCGGGAGACGCGGCGAGCCGCGTCTCTACGGGAAATCGGATTGCTCCCCAATAAACAAAACCCACCGTGCCAGCGTTTCTGGCGGGTGGGATTCGGGAGCGTCTACGATTTCCAGTTTCTCAGCTCACGGCTTCCCCCACACCGCAACGGACACGCATCCTCGAAGTCTTAATAATAAATCGGAGGGAACCTTGTCCATTGGTCGCGGTTGCACCAACGAGTTCTCGTGATAATAACCGACCGACCGGTCGGTTGCAAGTGGAAAATCGAGCGTGCGCCCGCGAAAACTGCCGAATCTTAAAAAAATATCCACCTAACATGCCAAGCATTGCGCACCGCAGATTAAAAAGCCGGGGCCCGAAAGCCCCGGCTGTCCAGTTGGTTGTGTGCCCGGATAAAAGCAGGTCTTAGGTGTCAAGTATCAATCTCCGTTCTCAGAGGATATTAGCGGTTCTTCCTAAGACCTAAGATCTAAAACCTAAGACCTAAGACCTGACACCTGCCCTCCTACGCGCTACGCCGCGGCCGCACCGTCAAGTCTCGCACCTGCGCCAGAATGCTCGACATCTGCATCCCGTTGAGTTGCGACACAAACGGCAACACTTCGGCCACGAAGCGATCTTCCATCAAATCGCGAACTTCCTCCTGGCGGTTCCGTTCACCGCCGCAGAGAAGGTCGGGCACGCCGACTTCGAGCGCGCGCGCCAGCCGCTCCAGCGAAGACAGGGTTGGCGTCGCCTTCTCATTTTCGATTTTCGACACGTAAGTCCGCGGCACCGCCATGCGCAGCGCCAGTTGCCGCTGGCTCAAGCCATTGCGCAGGCGGAGCGAGCGGATCGATTGCGCCAGCTTCAGGTGCCCGCGCCCGGTAGAATGCAGGTTGATGGCCATGACTTCGGCCACTGGAGTTATGGCGGCAAGCTCGGCCTCGTCCTCGTCCAACGACATATGGCAACGGCGGCAGAGGCTATTGGATGTACGGAATTGTACTAAGAAACAACGGTCGCATCTTACAACTTCCCGTGAGTCCACGGGCGCTAGTGTGGTAGCCATTGAGGGTTTGCGAGTGCCAGAGCGTGGGCTACTCTCAAAACCAACTACAGCGTAATCTGCTGGATTGGGCCTGTGGAAGTCAAGATAAAAGTGCGAGAAAACAAAGTATTTATCGGAAGCGGTTATAATCAAGCGGCGAAAAAGGGCAAAAAACGGGGACAAAATCATGAATCGACCGGACAGCGCATGGTGTTTACTAACTGAGTTCACCCAATCGGAAAGTCTCCGCAAACATGCGCTCGCCGTCGAAGCCTGCATGCGCGCCTACGCCCGCAAAGCTGGGGCCGACGAGGAATTGTGGGGCATGGTTGGCCTGCTTCACGACTTCGATTACGAGAAATATCCGAGCGCCGAAGACCACCCGGCGAAAGGCTGCGAGATTCTGAAAGAGCGCGGCTATTCCGAGGAAGTGCGCCGCGCCATCTTGTCGCACGCCCAGTACACGGGCGTCGCGCGCCTTTCGCCCATGGAAAAGACGCTCTTCGCCTGCGACGAACTCGCCGGCTTCATCACCGCCTGCGCGCTGGTCAAGCCGGGAAAATCGCTGGCCGAAGTCGAAGCCAAGTCGGTCCGGAAAAAAATGAAAGACAAGGCTTTCGCCCGCAACGTGCATCGTGAAGATATTGTAGAAGGCGCGGCCGATCTGGGCGTGGATCTCGAAGCGCACATCGCCTTCTGCATCGAAGCGATGAAGGGAATTGCCGGGGAATTGGGCCTTGCAGGTGGGGCGTAGAGCTCAACTATGAAGATGCCTCGGTGCGGGAGCCACACCCGCTGTGCACTCCAAATTCCGCCAAGAAAAAACCCTGCCACCGGAGAGATGGCAGGGTGAGTCTTAAGCATTCACGAGCGGTTATTTTCCGTAGAAGAAATCGGCGAAGGCTTGCGCGTTCGGAGTTCCCACGCCGGTCACGTTGTCCCAGCCCACATGCGTTTTCAGACTGGAATCCATGCCGAATACGATGGCAATCACATTGTCTTCTGAAAAGGGATAGTCCCAGATAGCGCTGACAAACTTCCCTGGGAGCCCGATCACCTCCGCCGCAGTGTATTTGCTAGCACCGTTCGGTCCCTGGATCGACGCGGTCACGTTTCCCTTGGAGGAAACGGGAACGATGTCGTAGATAGTCCCCGCCGGCAACGAGTACATATAAGGAGCGGCCTGACCGAGCGCGGCTCCGCCTCCAGCCAAGGCTTCCTGATTGGCAATCGCCCACAATGCGGAGAACATCGGGCAAGCAACGCTCGTGCCTCCCCACACCTGCCACGTCGGCGACGGTTCCTGTCCCGGAATCGTGATCGCGATGACCGCCCCAGTGTACGGATCCGCCAGCCAGGAAACGTCTGGAAGTTGGCGATACTTGCCCGGCAGTTTCTTCTGATACGACGGCTTGGGAAATCCGCTCGCACACGTCGGTGGCATCCACCAATAAATGCTGGGTTTCTGGATGACGCAGTTACTGGCGCCACCGCCCGATCCGCCTTGAAAGCCATCATAATCCTCATGGGAGTTAAGCGGCGGATCGTAGATGTAACCCTCCTCAACGAGCAGAACATAATCGTTCCCCCAACCCGCCTGCCAGGCGATGGAGTTGTCCGAATTCAGCGCCAAGGTGACGCCGCCCACTGCCGTCGCATACGGAGAATCGGCCGGAGCGCTGACTGTGGCAGCAAGTCCCTGGTTTGTGAAGTCGCCCGAGTCTCCCGAGGCAAAGTTTGCCGAGATTCCCGCGACCGCGGCCATTTCCTGAATCAGGTTCTCGGTGGCGAGTTCGGTCGACGAAACGTTTGGTTCGGGTGCGCCGTAGCTGCCCGAGAGAACAGTCCCGAGACCATAGTCGATTGCGGTGATCTCGCCCTCGTCCATATCTTGGAAGCTATCCGAGGGTGGAACGATGAGGTTGATGGCGGCGCCGGGAGCAATTGCATGCGCCCACTCGACGTCGATGTTGATTTCCGTTTGGTCGGCGGCCTCGCAGGGCGCGGGCGTAATGGGCGTCGTGATGTAGGTGATTACGAAATTGGACGCGGTCAACTCGGGCAGGCCGAATTGGTCCGAGAACGCATTGGCATCGTTCTGAATCGTCAGCGAACCGCACGAGTCGACGATTCCGATGGTTTGGCCCGCGCCGTTGTATCCTTCCGCGTACAACCCGTTGAGATTGTATGCCGCCTGAATCATGGGCGGCGTGTAGCCGCAACCCCACCCGTTCAATGGTTCGGCATTCAGAAAATTTCCTGTATAGGTCCCAGTCAGCTGCATGCTAGGGTCGTTGTATGTCTGTGTAGTAATGCCGTCAAAACAGATGTTGGAATAGAAGTCGGAGGAGTCCGCGCCCGCCGCCGGAGTGGCGTAGGAAGCGCTTTTTGCGGGACTGGTTGGGCGAGCCATCATGGGATGCTCGTATTTCCCACTGTCCAGGCCGGAAACCGCCTGCACCAGCGGCGCGGCATCTCCGTCCACATAGGGATCGCGGTCGTTGGCCCGAACGATCTTGTCCTTTACCCGATAGTTGTTGAGTTGCACGCGGAACGCGGACTCAACGTCGCCCACCGTCCCCCGGGCCCGCACGAAGAAGTTGCTGGGGCCAACGTTGGTGACTTTCAGATTGTGCGCCTCAAAAAACTGCTGCACTACTATTGCCTCGGCGGCCGTCGGTGCGAACTGTGCCGCAATTTGCGCCCCTTTCAGAAAATGACGGTAGTTGGGAGAGGTCTTGTCGTAAAGTTGACTAGCCAGAGCGTCGAGTGCGGCGCGATTGTGAAGCTGCAGCCAGATGCTTACCTCGATGACCTTGGCTGGATCCTCCGCTCCGAGATTCTTCGCCGTCGCCACGTAGCGCGGCGTGTTGTGCGCAACGATTTGCCCGCCCACGGTGCTGGCCGACAACAGTGCGCAACTCATCGCGACCACGACTACGACCGATACCCATCGAAAACTGCAACCTGCGTTTGCTGCCTCACTCTTGTTCATAACTTCCTCCTGGGAAATCGCGTGAAGTCCAAATTGAATAGCCAAGGCATCCACGACGAGCCGGCCATCCTAATTCAAGACTTCAGAAGTGGTGCGAGTTGTGATATGAACCTGAAGGGTCGCGGTGAAAAACGGGCCCCGTGACGACTTCGGCCCGGTGAGCCAAACGCCGCAATGGTAGCCTGTTCTCAAGGGTTTGGCAATAGGACTTATAGTTTTTTGCGTCCGTCAAACGGACCGACTGCGCACAATCTTGCAATCCCACTTGGCGAGGACGGAGCTTGAGATGAGATGGCAATTGGAGTTATCGGGCAGAAACCACTCCGACCGCAACCTACGAATCCGCCAAGAAAAAACCCTGCCACCGGGAAGATGGCAGGGTGAGTTACAAGTATTCGCGAGCTATTTTTTAAAGTAGAAGTAATCGGCGAACTTTTTCGCGTTCGGCACTCCCATGCCAGTCACGTTGTCCCAGCCGGGCTTTGTAGACAGGGCTGTAGGTTCGTCGCAAAACGTCGTCGTGCTGAAATCGTGTGGAATCTGACAATCCGTGTCGAACGCATATACGACCAGCGTGTCTGCCTCGTACGGATAATCCCACAGCGCGCTAAGGAAGGGGTAGTTTATCTCCGCGGGGCCGTCGAATACCTGGCTCATGTTGTACTTGGTCGTGCCCGAGGAGTCCTGAATCGATTCGGTCACGTTGTGTTTCGATGTAGCAATCGGAAGGATATCGTAGATCGTTCCCGCTGGCATCGAGTAAAGATAAGGCGCGGCCTGACCAAGCGGCGGCCCGGCGTCATAGGTAGCTTCCTGGTTGGCAATGGCCCACAAAGCGGAGAACATGGGAGTGGCGACGCTGGTGCCGCCAACCACTTGCCACACTTGTGGAGGAGTGAGCCCTGGAATGCTGATCAGGACCGCAACTCCCATGGTCGGATCCGCCAGCCAGGAGATGTCTGGAACTTGGCGGTAGATTCCAGGCAGTTGGCTTTGGTACGACGGCTTGGGGAATCCGCCGAGGCAGTTAAGGTTCTGATCCTCGTAAACGCAATCGCTCGTGCCTCCGCCCGATCCATAAAGGAAGGGTTGAAACGCCATGCCTGGCGGATCGTAGACTACTCCTGCTATTACAGGAGTACTCCAATTCGTCCCCCACCCCGTTTGCCAGGCAATCTCGTTCTTGGCATTCAGAGACAGACTTATGCCGCCCACGGCCGTGGCCCAGGGAGAATCCGCCGGTGCGTTGACCGTCTGCGGCAATCCCCAAAATGTCCAGTCGCCGTCATCGCCGGTCGCATAGTTGGTTGAAATGCCTTCGGTAGCGCCAATTTCTGCTATCAGGTTCTCCGTTTCCAACTCGGCGGTTGGAGTGTCCCACTCCGGCACACCGTAGCTGCCCGAAAGTACCATGCCCAGCCCATCATGCACGACCAGGAACTCGGCTTCGTCAACATCCTCAAAGCTGTTCGACGGAGGAACGACCAGGTTAATGTTGGCGTAAGGCGCAATTGCGTGGACCCACTCTACATCGAGGTTGATTTCGAGGTTGTCCCAGTTTTCGCAAGTATTGGGCGCAGTATAGGTGATCTCCAGGAAAGGTTGCTGGTACTCGCTATACGGAATCAACTGTGGCAGCCCGAACTGCGCTGAAAACGCATTCACATCGGAAAGAATCGTAGGCGTACCGCACCAGTCGATGATGGCGATGACTTGGTCCGAGCCGTCGAATTCCCCCCTCTTTTCTTTGTACAGTTCGTTCAGATGGTACGCGGTCTGGATCATCGGTGGCGTGTATGCGCACCCCACGCTGGTCTGGCTCGGCAGATTCATTTTGTTGCCGGAGAAAGTGGCGATGGGCAACGAGCCGTTATTGTCGCTGGAAAAAGTCTCTGTCTCCGTGCCTGCGAAACACTGCGACGAAAAGAATTCGTCGTTACTCATCGCCGCCGGTTTCGCTACACCTGTCATAGGAGTCTGCGTACCGTCAATGCTGTTTGGCCGCACGATGTACTGCTGCTCGAACCCGCCGCTATCCAGGCCCGAGACCGCTCTCACCAACGCCCCTGCCGCTCCCTCCACGTAAGGGTCGCCGTCATTGGCGCGGATGGTCTTGCCGCGGACTTCATAATTGTTGAGTTGTACGTGGAACGCTTTCTCCACATCGCCGACCGTGCCGCGCGCTCGCACATAGAAATTGCTGGGCCCCGTCTTCACCACCGTCAGGTTGTGGTCGGTAAAAAACTTTTGCACCGTCTTGGCTTCGTCCGCCGCCGGTCCGAAGCGTGCGGCAATATCTTTCGACTTCAGCCAATGACGGTAGTTGGGAGAAGTGGAATCATAGAGCGACTCTGTCAGCGCATCGAATTGGCTGCGGTTGTGAAGTTGCAGCCAGACGCTGACTTCGATCACCTTGGCTGGGTCTTCCGCTCCGAGGTTCTTCGCCGTCGCCACGTAGCGCGGCGTGTTGTGCGCAACGATTTGCCCGCCCACGGTGCTGGCCGATAAGAGCGCACAACTCATCGCAATTAAAACTACGACATATAGCCATCGGAGCTTGCCGGTCACATTGACTAACCGATTATTTCCGTTCATTACTTCCTCCGGGGAAATTGCGTAAAGTCAGAACTGAAAAGCCAACAACTTATAACCTGCCGACCGTTCCGCCAGGACTTCGGAAATGGTGCAAGTTGAGACATGAACCTGAAGGGTCGCGGTGGGAAACATGCACCGTTACGATTCCGGCCCGGTGAGCCAAACGCCGCAATGGTAGCCTGTTCTCAAGGGTTTGGCAAGAGATCTTTCAGCTTTTTGCGCTCCTCAAACGGACCTGCTGTGCACAATTTTGCGGTAGTACTGGACCGAGGCGCATTTCGCGATGAGAGGTCAAATGGACATATCGGACAGGGCCGATTTATCCGTTGCATATGAATCGCCAACAAAAAACCCTGCCACCGTGGAGATGGCAGGGTAGCTTACAGGTACTCGCCCGTTGTTATTTGCGGTAGAAGTAATCGGCGAACTTTTTCGCGTTCGGCACTCCCATACCGGTCACGTTGTCCCAGCCTACTTGCGTGCTCAACGCTGTAGGATCGTTGCACGACGTCCCCTGGTAACCGAGTGAAATCACGCAATCGGTGCCGAACGAATACACGACCAGCGTGTCTGCCTCGTAGGGATAATCCCACAGCGCGGTGAGTAAGTTGTAGTCTGTCTCCGCCGGGCCACTCAATACCTGGCTCGCGTTGTACTTGTTCGTGCCGGTGGCTTCCTGAATCGATGCGGTCACATTGTGCTTCGATGTCGTAATCGGAACGATATCGTAGATTGTGTTCGCCGGCATGGAATAAAGATAAGGCGCAGCCTGACCGAGCACAGGCCCGCCGTTGTCCGTAGCTTCCTGGTTGGCAATGGCCCACAAAGCGGAAAACATTGGAGTGGCGACGCTGGTGCCACCAACCACCTGCCAGACCTGTGGAGGATACACGCCGGGAACGCTGATCAGGATCGCGACGCCCATGACCGGATCCGCCAGCCAGGAGATATCTGGGACTTGTCGGTAGTTGCCCGGCAACTGGTTTTGGAACGATGGTTTGGGGAAGCCACCGAGGCAGTTAAAGTTCGCATCCTCGTAAACGCAGTTGCTTGGGCCTCCGCCTGATCCGCCAATGAACGGTCCCATGGGCGAGCCCGGCGGATCGCTGACCTGTCCCGCCACTACGGGGTAACTCCAATTGGTTCCCCATCCCGATTGCCAGGCAATCGTGTTCTTGGCGGTCAACGCCAGACTGATGCCCCCAACGGCCGTAGCCCAGGGAGAACTTGCCGGCGCAGTGACCGTCTTTTCATCTAGCGTCGTCGACCAGTCGCCGTCATCTCCCGACGCATAGTTGGTCGAAATGCCCTCGGCAGCGCCGATTTCTGCAATCAGGCTCTCCGTTTCCAACTCCGCAGTTGGAGTGGCCCATTCCGTCTCACCATAGCTGCCTGAGAGCACGATGCCCAGCCCGTCATGCACGACCAGGAACTCGGCTTCGTCCACATCCTGAAAATCATTCGACGGCGGAACCACCAGGTTGATGCTGGCGTCCGGCGCAACCGCATGGGCCCATTCCACATCGAGGTTGATTTCGACGTTGTCCCAGTTTTCGCAAGTATTGGGCGCGGTGTAGATGATATGGAGGGTGGGTTGCTGGTCCGTCGCACTAAACTGCGGCAGTCCGAACTGCGCCGAAAATGCATTGGCATCCGCCAGAATCGTGGGTGTACCGCACCAGTCGATGATGGCGATGGTTTCGTCGGTGCCGCTGAATTCCCTCTTTTCGTTGTATAACTCGGTCAGATGGTACGCCGTCTGGATCATCGGTGGCGTGTAAGCGCAGCCCAGGCTGGTGTCACTCGCCAGATTCAACTTATTGCCGGAGTAGGTGCCGATGGGAAACTCGCCGTCATTGTTGTTAGAGAATGTCTCCGTCTCCGTGCCCGCGAAGCACTGCGACGAAAAGAAATCGTCGTTACTCACGGCCACCGGTTTCGCAATACCTGCCGCAACCGTCTGAGTACCGCCATGGCTGGTTGGGCGCACGATGTACTGCTGCTCGAACCCACCGCTATCCAGGCCCGAGACCGCTCTCACCAACGCCCCTGCCGCTCCCTCCACGTAAGGGTCGCCGTCATTGGCGCGGATGGTCTTGCCGCGGACTTCATAATTGTTGAGTTGTACGTGGAACGCTTTCTCCACATCGCCGACCGTGCCGCGCGCTCGCACATAGAAATTGCTGGGCCCCGTCTTCACCACCGTCAGGTTGTGGTCGGTAAAAAACTTTTGCACCGTCTTGGCTTCGTCCGCCGCCGGTCCGAAGCGTGCGGCAATATCTTTCGACTTCAGCCAATGACGGTAGTTGGGAGAAGTGGAATCATAGAGCGACTCTGTCAGCGCATCGAATTGGCTGCGGTTGTGAAGTTGCAGCCAGACGCTGACTTCGATCACCTTGGCTGGGTCTTCCGCTCCGAGGTTCTTCGCCGTCGCCACGTAGCGCGGCGTGTTGTGCGCAACGATTTGCCCGCCCACGGTGCTGGCCGATAAGAGCGCACAACTCATCGCAATTAAAACTACGACATATAGCCATCGGAGCTTGCCGGTCACATTGACTAACCGATTATTTCCGTTCATTACTTCCTCCTGGGAAAATCGCATGAAGTTCTAACTGAACGACCACCAACTAATAAACTGCCGGTGTTCCGTCAAGACTACAGAAGTGGTGTGAGTTGAAACATGAACCCGATGCACCGCAGTGGAAAAGGTCCCTCTAACAACTTTGGTCCATTGAGCCAAACACCGCAATGGTAGCCTTTTTTCATGCGGTTAGCAAGAAAACTTGCGAGTCTATTTCTTGTAATATTAATGTAACGGTTGTGCACAGTTTTGCAGCAGCACTGGGCCGAAACCAACCGGGCTACTCGAAACCAACCAAGAAAAAACCCTGCCATCGGGAAGATGGCAGGGTAGCTTTCAATCATTCACGAGCGGTTATTTTCCGTAGAAGAAATCGGCGAAGGCTTGCGCATTCGGAGTTCCCACGCCGGTCACGTTGTCCCAGCCCTTTTTCGTATGCAAGGATGCAGGATCGTTGCACGAGGTGCCGTCATAGTAGTACTCGGGCACATCCGCGCAATCGCTGCCAAACGAAATTACGAGCGCCGTATATAGCATCTGCGGGTAATCCCAGATCGCGCTGACATAGCTCTTGGCTGTAGCGCCACCCAATACCTCGCTCGCGGTGTAGTTGTTGGTGCCGGTGGGTTCCTGAATCGAAGCGGTCACGTTGTGCTTGGAATTGACCGGAACGATATCGTAGATAGTTCCCGCTGGCAGTGTGTAAAGATAGGGCGCAGCCTGACCGAGCTCTGCTCCACCGCCAGCCAGGGCTTCCTGGTTGGCAATGGCCCACAAACCGGAGAACATTGGAGTAGCGAGGCTGGTGCCGCCATAAACCTGCCACACCTGTTCCGGAACCTGGCCGGGAATGCTAATCACAATCGCAGCTCCCGTGAACGGATCCGCCAGCCAGGAGATATCCGGAAGTTGACGAAACTTGCCGGCAATTTTCTTCTGGTAAGACGGCTTGGCAAAATAACCGCTGGCGCCTCCGCCCGAACCAAAGTCGAAACCGAACCAGTCCGGCGGATCGAAAACGTACCCCGTCTCGGCCAGCAGGATTTCATTGGTTCCCCAGCCCGCTTGCCAAGCGATAGAATCGTCGGCATTCAGCGCCAGGCTGACGCCGCCAACGGCGGTAGCCCACGGAGAATCCGCAGGCGCGTTGACCGTCGCAGGAATTCCATAGGCGGTGTAGTCGCCGTCATCGCCCGTGGCGTAGTTAGTGGAAATGCCCACGGCAGCGCCTGTTTCCGAAATCAGGTTCTCCGTTTCCAACTCCGAGGTCGAAGTGTACGCTTCGATCGAACCAAAGCTGCCCGAGAGGACGTTGCCGAGACCATAGTTCACGACGTCGAACTCGGCCTCGTTGACATCGTCAAAGTTCGCCGACGGGGGAACCACGAGGTTAATGTTGGCGCCGGGTGCAACGGCATGCGACCACTCCACGTCGAGATTGATTTCCGGATCGTCGTAGCCCTCGCAAAGGTTGGGCGCCGTGTAAGTAATGGCGAAGTTCGACGAGGTCAGCTGCGGCAGCCCGAACTGCGCCGAAAATGCGTTGGCATCGGATTGAATCGTGAACGAACCGCACCAGTCGACGATGGCAATGGTCTGGCCGGTACCATCGTATCCCTCGTTGTACAAGCCGGTCAGATTGTATGCAGTGGCGATCGACGTCGGCGTATAGGCGCAACCGTTGCTGGTCTGGCTCTGTAAATTCAGCTTGTTGCCCGAGTAGGTGCCGATCGGGAACGAGCCGTTATTGTTTTCGGAAAACGTCTCCGTCTCGGTGCCGATGAAACACTGCGACGAAAACAAGTCGGCTGGATTTACAGCGGCCGGTTTCGATGCGGCGGCCTTGGTGCTGCCGAAGCTTGTTGGCCGGGCAACCAACGGATGTTCGTACGCGCCCGTATCCAGTCCCGATACCGCTCTCGTCAACGCCCCCGCCGCTCCCCCTACATAAGGGTCGCTGGCATTAGCGCGGATGGTTTTGTCGCCGACCTGATAGTTGTTGAGTTGCACGTGGAACGCTTTCTCCACATCGCCGACCGTGCCTCGCGCTCTCACGTAAAAATTGTTGGGACCCGTCTTCACAACCTTCAGATTGTGGGCCGTAAAAAACTGCTGCACCGTCGCCGCCTCTTGCGCGGTTGGTGCAAAGCGAGCGGCAATATCTTTCTGTGTAAGCCAGTGACGATAGTTGGGAGAAGTGGAATCATAAAGCGACTGCGTCAACGCATCGAATTGGCTCCGGTTGTGCATTTGCAGCCAGATGCTAACTTCGATCACTTTGGCTGGATTTTCTGCCCCGAGACTCTTCGCCGTCGCCACGTAATTCGGTGTGTTGTGCGCAACGAACTGGCCGCCCACGGTACTGGCCTGTAACAGTGCGCAACTCATTGCCACTACCGCTACGATACCCAGCCATCGTAAACTGCCACCTGCATTTGCTGCCTTGCTCTTATTCATTACTTCCTCCTAGAAAGTTAAGTGAAGTCCGGGATTGAAGAGCCGACGCGCTTACGACACGCTGGCCGGCCCGATCCAACGACTTCAGAAGTGGTGTGAGTTGAGACATGGACTGAAGAGTCGCAGGGGGATACAAGTCCCGCGACGACTCCAACCCGTGGAGTGAAATGCCGCAATGCTAGACCGTTTTGACGCGCTTGGCAATATGTGTGTTGAATTTTTTCATGTGTCCGTGAAATGTACTAAATGTGCACATTGTTGCAGTGGCGATTGGCCGACACTTGCACGCCGCTGTTGGCAAGGACGCGCCTCCACAGGGTGCGGACAAACCCTCAATGTTGTCATCCTGACCCTGAGCTGGCCGGAGGCGAAGGAACTGCTCGCCGTCCTCGACTGCTCTTTACCGCACCACATCGGCCAACTTTCCGCTGGCAATCAACTCCGCGATGCGCGCGAAATCGCGATACATCACGCGGTCCTTTTCCATCGTCGCACACAGCTCGCGGATGGCCGCGTGCGCCAGCTGCAATGGTTTGGAAGTTTTTAGCGGCGCGAGGAAGTCGAGCGCCTGCGCCGCCGCCATGGCCTCGATGGCCAGCGTGTTGCGCGTGTTCTCCACCACCCGATTCAGCTTGTTCGCCGCCGTCATGCCCATCGAGACGAAGTCTTCCTTGTTCCCCGACGTCGTGATCGAATCGACCGACGCGGGATGCGCCAGCACTTTGTTTTCGCTTACCAGCGCGGCCGCGGTCACTTGCGGCATCATGAAGCCGGAGTTCATACCCGCGCCCGCCGCTAGAAATGGCGGCAATCCCTCGCTGAGCGCAGGGTTTACCATGCGCTCCAGCCGCCGCTCGCTGATGCCGGCCAGCGCGCTCAGAGCAATGGCGAGAAAGTCGAGCGCAAAGGCGAGCGGCTGGCCGTGAAAGTTTCCACCGGAGAGCACGTCGCCCTCGCCGTCGTCATTCATCGCCTTGGGATTTTTCACGAACACCAGCGGGTTATCGACCGCCGAGTTCATCTCCGTTTCAAACACGGCGCGGCAATGGGCGAGCGTGTCGCGCACCGCGCCATGCACCTGCGGCATGCAACGCAGCGAATAAGCGTCTTGCACGCGGCCGCAGTCGCTATGCGAGTCGCGGATTTCGCTCGGCGTAAGCAGGCGGCGCAGGTTGGCCGCGGTCTTGATTTGGCCGGCATGAGGGCGCGCCCGCTGAATGCGCTCGTCGAAAGCGACGATGGTCCCCTTGAGGGCGTCGCACGTCATGGCGCCGATCACGTCGGCGGTATCGGCCAGCGTCTCGGCGGCGAGCAGCGCCAGCGTGCCGACGGCGAGCATGGCTTGCGTGCCATTGATGAGCGACACGGCTTCTTTCGCTTCGAGCGTCAGCGGCTTGATTTGCGCGCGCTGCAAGGCTTCGGCGCTCGGGATTCGCGTGCCATTTTCGTTCCCAGATTCATCAATGCATTCGCCTTCGCCAATCAATGCCAGCGCCAGATGCGCAAGAGGCGCAAGATCGCCGCTCGCGCCCACGCTTCCCTGCGAAGAGACCATCGGAGTCACGCCGCGATTGAGCATCTCGCAGAGGGTGTCGATGACGATGGCGCGCACGCCCGAGTTGCCTTTCGCGAGCGAGTTGGCGCGCAGCAGCATCATGGCGCGCGCGTCGGAGATCGCAAGCGGCGTGCCTACGCCGACAGCGTGCGAGCGCACGAGATTCACTTGCAGCTCGCGGACTTGATCGCCAACGATGTGTACATCGCTCAGCTTGCCGACGCCGGTGGTGATCCCGTAGGAAATTTTGTTACCCGCGACGAGCACGTCGACGATGGCGCGAGCGCGGTTGACGGCCTCGCGCGCGTCGGGATCGAGCAGCACCGGCCGTTTTTCGACGGCGACTTCACGCACCCCCTCAAGAGTCAGATCGTTGCCGTTAATGTGCAGAGCTTTCATGGTTAGTCGTTGGTCGTTGGTCGTTGGTCGTTCGCGATTCAGCGTTAGTTCTTGTTAGTGATCCGTATCGAGGTTCTTATTGCCGAGCGCGGCCCGGAACACGGCCAAATATTTCTCGGGCAGCGCGCGAGTTTTCATCTGCGCATTGGCGACGATGTGCGTGGTCTCGCCTTCGGCCAGCAACTCGCCGGTTTCCGCCCTTCGCAGTTCGTATCCGAAGCGGACCACTTTCTCCCGGACATGTTTCAGATACGAGCGCACAACTACCTCATCGTCATAGTGTACCGGAGCCTTGTAGCGGCAGTAAGCATCGACGACGGGAATGAAGCAATCGTCTTCGCGTTCCATATTTTTATAAGTGAAGCCAAGCTGACGGAGGAGGTCCACGCGCCCCACTTCAAACCAGATGAAATGGTTGGAATGATAGACAACGCCCATCTGGTCGGTTTCGGCATAGCGGACGCGCAGGCAGGTTTCATTCAAAACCGCTGCGCGATTTACATTGATCGACATCGATGTATCGGACTTATTCATCTTCATTGGCCCATCCAATTTGGTTTGCGTTTTTCGAGGAACGATGCAATTCCTTCGCGGAAATCGGCGCTCCCGCGAATGGCGGCATTCTCGCGAATGGCGGCTTCAATTTGCGCATCGAGCGACGCGCGTGCGCGATCGACGAGCAGACGCTTGGTATGGAAAAGCGAGAGTGGACTATTCTCCGCCAACTGCGCGGCAAGCTCGCGGGCGCGGTCGAGCAACTTCTCTGGAGGAACGATCTCGTTGATTAAGCCCATTTTCAGGGCTTCCGCGGCGTCGAAGATGCGTCCGGTAAGCAACAGGTCGCGGGCAATTTTTTCTCCGACCTGGCGCAGCAGAAAAACCGAAACGATGGCGGGCACGAATCCGATGCGGACCTCGGTGTAGCCAAACTTTGCGTCTGGCACGGCAAGCGTGAAGTCGCAGAGCAGCGCCAGCCCAGTGCCTCCGGCGATGGCCGCGCCGTTCACCGCGGCAATCGTCGGTTTGGGAAATTCATAAAGCGAACGGAACAAGCCAGCCGTGGTCCGGGAGTCTTCGAGGTTCTGCCCGGGCGTTTGCCCAATCAGGGCCCGCAGGTCGTCGAGGTCCTTGCCGGAGCAGAAGGCTTTGCCTGCGCCGGTCAAGATCAGGACTTGAGCGGGTGAGTTACTCGCTTCCTCCAGCGCGCGAGTTAGATCGCCGATAAGTTCATAGCTAATGGCATTGCGCTTCTCGGGCCGGTTGAGGGTGAGAGTTGCGATGCCAGAGTCGAAGGCGAGTTGGAGAGTATTGTAAGTCATGAAATTTGTCAGCGATTACTCAGTAACCAACGAAGTTTTGTATCTAGCGCCGATTTCCGCGCTGGCCCGCACTAGCGTGTCTAGCGGCTTGAGCGGCGGCAATTGCGCGCCTTGTTGGCGCAGGGTTGCGATTACGGTTTCGGTTGCAATATTTCCAACCAAGGCGTCCTGCGCGAAAGGGCAGCCGCCCAGGCCGCCGATGGCGGAATCGAAGCGGCGGCAACCGGCTTCGTAGGCTGCAGCAATTTTGGCGGCGGCTTGGCCGGGACGGCTGTGCAGATGAACTCCAATTTCCAGGTAATCGTATTTCGCCAACACCGCGGAAACTACTTCCTTGATCTTCTCGGGCGGCGCTGCGCCCACTGTATCGGCCAGCGAGATCGCGCGAATCTCCTGTAACTCGAGTAAGCCAACGGCCTCGACGACTTCTTCCACGCTCCAAGGATCGCCATAAGGATTGCCGAAAGCCATCGAGATGTAGACTACGGTATCGAGTCCAGCCTCGTCGGCTCGCTTCTCGATTTTTTCCAGTTCCTCGATGGCATCTTCCAAAGACTGCCGCTGATTGTTTTGTAAAAAATTCGGCGAGATCGAGTAGGGGAATCCCAAAGTGCGCACGGCGTCGGTCGCAATCGCCCGCTGCGCGCCTTTTTCGTTGACTACGATGCCAATGATTTCCACGTCGTCGGGCGGATCAAGCTCTTTCAGTACTTCTTCGGAGTCGGCCATCTGAGGAACGACGTTAGGAGAGACGAAGCTGACAGCATCGATGTGCTTGAAGCCGGAGCTAATCAAGGCTTGCAGATAGCTTACTTTCAGATCGGACGGAATCTGGCCCTTGAGGCCTTGCCAGGCATCGCGGGGACATTCGACGAGTTTGACTTCTTTAGGAATATTCACCACGGAGACACGGAGACACGGAGAAAAACAAGTACTTTCATAAAACCTTTCGTACTATGCCGCCTTTGACTAAGGTCGAGACGTTGAAATTGACGATCAGGCCTACGCGCTTGCTTGTCAGTTTTAAATATGTCAACAATTGCGCCTCATGCACAGGAAGTACGCGCTCGACGCACTTCAGTTCGAGGATGATTTCATCTTGCACGATTAGATCGAGGCGGTAACCGCAATCCAGTTTGACGCCCTTGTACTCCACTGGCAATTCCACTTGCCGTCGAAACGCGAGCCCGCACAAGTTCAGTTCTCGGCACAAACACTCTTCGTAAGCAGATTCGAGCAGACCGGGGCCAAGCGCGCGATACACTTCGACGGCGGCTCCAATGATCTTCTCAGTAAGCTCTTCATAAAGAAGTTTGCTCCGTGCCTCCGTGTCTCCGTGGTGAATCACGTTTGCAAAACCCCCACTTTGAATTCCGGCACATCCGGGTTCAGCGACGCTGCCTCCAATGCTTGCGTGATGGCCTGGCGCGTTTCCATGGGGTCGATGATTTTGTCGATCCAGAGGCGGGCGGCGCCGTAGCGGGGATCGGTTTGTTCTTCGTAGGTTTTGGTAACGGAATCGGAAAGCTCTTTTTTTTCTTCTTCGGTCAATTTTTTGCCGCTGCGCTCCAGTTGCTTGACTTTGATTTCGAGCAGCGTGCCGGCGGCGGAATCTCCACTCATGACCGCGAATTTCGCGGTGGGCCAGGCGAAAACGAAACGCGGATCGAAAGCCTTGCCGCACATGGCATAGTTTCCGGCGCCGAAAGAGCCGCCGACGATCACGGTAATTTTCGGCACGACGGAGTTGGAAACGGCGTTCACCATTTTCGCGCCCGCCTTGATGATGCCGCTCCACTCGGCATCGCGGCCCACCATAAAGCCGTTGACGTCGTGAAAAAAAACCAGCGGAATCAGGCCCTGGTTGCAGTCCATGATGAAGCGGGCGGCCTTTTCGGCGGACTCGGTGTAGACGACGCCGCCAAATTCGATGCGCTTGTGGCCTTCGTGATCGGTCTGGTGGGCGTGGAGTTTCTGGTTGGCGACGATGCCGACGGCGAAGCCTCCGATGCGGGCGTAGCCGCAGATCAAGGTTTTGCCGTACTCGGGCTTGTACTCGTCGAAGCGGCTTTCATCGACGATGCGCGCGAGAATTTCTTTCATGTCGTACGGACGCGCAGGCGAAGCATCGTAAGCGCCGTAAATTTCTTCGGGCGGCCGGGCCGGATCGGCGGGCTTTTGGCGGTCCCAGAGAGACTGGCGGCGGTATCCCCATTTATCGATAAGCGAACAGATGCGGGCGAGGCAAGCTTCGTCGTTGGGCTCGTGAAAATCGACGGTGCCGCTGATGGCGGCGTGCATGGCGGCGCCGCCCAATTCCTCAGCGGAAACTTTCTGTCCGATGGCGGCTTGCACGAGCGCGGGGCCGGCGAGGAACAGTCCGCCGCCGTCGGTCATGAGAACGTGGTCGCACATCACGGGGAGATATCCGCCACCGGCCACGCACATGCCCATGATGGCGGCGATCTGCGGAATGCCCATGGCCGACATGACGGCGTTGTTGCGGAAGACGCGGCCAAAATCGTCGGTGTCGGGGAAGACGTCTTCTTGCAGCGGGAGGAAAATTCCGGCGGAATCGACGAGGTAAATGGTCGGGATGCGATTTTCGATGGCGATGTTTTGCGCGCGAATGACTTTCTTCGCGGTCATGGGAAAAAACGCGCCGGCCTTGACGGTGGCGTCGTTCGCGATGAGCATGACCAGGCGCGAATGGATGCGGGCGAGTCCGGTGACGACGCCGGCGGCGGGCGCGCCACCCCATTCTTCGTACATTTTGTGCGCGGCATAGAGGCCGAGTTCGAAAAAAGAGCCGGGGTCGGCGAGCAGGGCGATGCGTTCGCGCGCGGTGAGGCGCGATTTGGCGTGCTGGGCTTCGATAGCTTTCGCGCCGCCGCCATCGCGGATTTTTTCCTCTTCGTTGCGCACCTGGGCGACGAGTTCGGCGACGGCGCGCATGTTGGATTCGAAGCGAAGAGAACTGGCGTCAACCTTGGTTGAGAGGACGTTGTCGATTTTGAGGGCGGTGGAACCGTTATGTTCGCGCATGGGGGAAGAACTCGAAACTATTTACTATATCAGCGGGCGAGGAGTGGAGCGGAAGGATTTCGCTGATAAACTCGGGTGCGGAGTTGGTATTGAACGGTGGATGTCTTGGACGGTGAACAAGAAACGCGAAGGCTGATGCCACGAGCGGATTGGCAGGTCGCGCTCGCGATCACGGCGGCGTTGCGCGTGTTTTATTCGGGCGCGGCGGCGGTTGCGGCGGTGTTTCTGCATCCGGATGCGCGTTTGATTCACAGCAATGCGCTCACTGAGAACTTGCCCGCGCTGCACGGCTGGCATTATGCGCTGCTGGGGATTTGGCAGCGATTTGACACGCTCTGGTATTTGCGCATCGCCGAGCGCGGATACGACCGGCCCATGGCGGTGATTTTTTATCCGCTGTACCCGGCGGCGATCCGGCTGGTGAGCTGGCTAACGCGTGGGCTGATGCCGGCGATGGCGGCGGCGCTGCTGATCTCGACCGCGGCGGCATTCTTTTTCTTTTGGGGACTGCTGCGCCTTGCCGATTTCAGCCTGACGGGGACAGGACGCCTCCGCATGCTGCTCCTGGTGGCGGTCTGGCCCGCCAGCTTTGCCCTCTTCGCGGGATATGCGGAATCTTTGACAATAGCGCTCATCGTGTGGGCGGTGGTTTTTGCGCGAGCGGGCCGATGGTGGCCGTCAGTGCTGTGCGGGTTCCTGGCGGGATTAGGTCGACCCTCGGGCGTACTGGTGACAGTTCCCCTGTGCATTCTCGCGTTGCGCAGCCGGAGGGCCGCGCCGCTAGTGGCGTTTTTCACGCCCCTGGGTTTGCTGAGTTACTGGGGCTGGCTCCGCTGGTCGGGACGACTGTCGGTCGTGGAAGCGTACCGGCTGTACCAGGGAATGGTTCTCGCTCCGCCATGGGTGGGTGTATGGGAATCGCTGCGAGCGCCCGTAGCACGGCAGGATGCACTGCTGGCGATCAGGCTCGGTTTGATCGTCCTCGTTCTGGCGTTCAGTTTGCGCCGCGAAGTTCGTCTCGAAGACAAACTCTTCGCCCTGGCGGTGATTTTGCAAATGTTGGTTTATTCGGGACGGCCAGCCATCGGTACTGTGCGCTATCTGCTCCCGGTCTACCCCTCATTTCTCGCTCTGGGAAATTACGCGCAACGCCGCTGGAACGGAAAGCAATTCGGTCTCTATGTCGTGGCCTTCGGATTTCTGAATCTGGCGTGGATGTGGGCGTTTCTGAACTGGTCGCTGGTGTTGTAGAGCGAGATTTCGTTCAGGCCGGCGATGACTTGCGTGGGACAGCCGGGGGCGGCTGTCCCGGCGCAGAACTAAACGGCCGATACGGTTTGCGGCGTCACATGCTCTTGGATGAACTTGACGATTTCGTCCATCGAGGTGCCAGGCTGGAAGACGCCGGCGACGCCGATTTTCTTGAGGCCCTCAATGTCCTGATCGGGAATAATGCCGCCGACCATCACCAGCACATCGGCCATCTGATGTTCCTTCAGCAGGTCCATGACGCGCGGGACAATGGCGTTGTGCGCGCCTGAGAGGATCGACAGTCCGATGACCTGGACATCTTCTTGCAGTGAGGCATTGACGATCATCTCCGGCGTCTGGCGCAGGCCGGTGTAAATAACCTCCATGCCGGCATCGCGAAGGGCGCGAGCGATGACTTTGGCGCCGCGGTCGTGGCCGTCAAGGCCAGGTTTCGCGACGAGTACGCGGATTCTTAAGTCGGAAGACATACGATTATTTAACCACAGAGCGTGCCGCGAGCACAGTGACCATTGGCCATCGCCGCCGGAAAATTTGGGCGCGCGATTCTGAGCGGGACGGGCTTCTCGACAGAATGCGGGTCGGGCGAGGTTCCCGTGTCTACACGTCTATGTTCGGTCCCGTGAACCATGACGCCGCAGAAAAGCGACTTTGGCGAGATGCTGCATCCTCAGCGTCCGGCCGACCCGGTGAACGAACCGCCAGCGATCCAGAATGCCGAGACATGGCCCGATGGGCGCGTCTTTTCGGCGCGATGGACAGTCTTCCGTAACCTCGGCATTCGCGACCGGCGTCCTTAGTCTTGAGACTGAGGGCCGCGCCGATTCCTTGGAGTCGCTCGTCATTCGACTTCAGGAGGAAACCCCATGAGCGTTTTTCAATGGACGGAAAAGTACTCGGTGCATGTTGAACTCTTCGACCGCCAACACCGGATCTTGTTCCGCACATCGGAGGAGTTGCACGAAGCTCTGCACAAGGGCCAGGGCAAGGTAGTTGTCGGCAAGATTATGCAGCGCCTAATCGACTCCGCGACCACCCATTTTGCCGATGAAGATGTGGCGCTGGCGCTCAAAGCGCATCCAGACTTCCGCCGGCACCGCGATGAACATAAAGCATTGCTCAATCAGCTGCTCAACTTCCAGAGAGAATATCAAGCGGGCACGCTCGGCGTGGCTGCTCGGATGAAGCCCTTTCTGCAGCGCTGGCTCTCCGACCACATCATGCTGATGGATAAGCAATACGAGACGTTATTCACCGAAGAGGAAAACGTCACTGCGCTCGTCAAGTCGAAATCGACGGCAGGCGGCGCACGTTGAGGAAGGTTCGCGGTTGCACACTTTCGCCGAAGGCCGCGTGCGTGTCGAGCCATGTTCCCAATCGCCGCCGCCTCTGATATGATTTCTTTGATAAAGCCAGCACGCAGCCAAGTGTGCTCCCACTCCTCAGTAGCTCAATGGCAGAGCATCCGGCTGTTAACCGGAGGGTTGTAGGTTCGAGTCCTACCTGAGGAGCCATTCTTTTCAGCCATTTGCAAATACCCCGCAGACGAACTTGGAACCGTTTGGAACCGTTGTGTTCCGAGGTTTGAGAGAATTGGGCTTCCTCTGGTGAGAAACCGGGTTCTCCAGTTGACTCAGTTCCTTCTTACGCTGGCTGAAAATCTCCCGCGTCCGTGAGTTGATGGCCGAGCGCACGCTCGCCTGAATTTCCTGCATGTAAATCTCGGCTGTGGTTTTGATGCTGGCGTGCCGCAAGATCTGCTGCGCGTCCTTCATCGTCCCGTGCCCCTGCATGTCGGTGCCCAGCGTGCGGCGCATCACCTGAAAGGTCACGAGTTTCCTTGGAATACCAAGCTTGTCGGCGATGGGATGGATTCTCCATTTGAGGAAGTTCCGTCCCTGACGCGGCACCACTTTTCCTTTCCGTATGCCACGGCCGAATGTCGGAAACATGAGCGCATCGGGTGCAGTGTTCTTCGACACGCTGCGCCAAGCCTCAATGATCGGTATCACATCTTCCGGTATCGGGATCGCGTTGCGGCTTTCCCGCGTTTTGAGCCTGCCTTCATAGAGCTGTCCTTCGAAGGCAGTGTTCAACGGAATCAGTTTGTCCCCGGCGTACGACTTCCATGTCAACCCGAGCGTCTCGCTGGTTCGGGTTGCACAGAACAAGGCAATGCTCATCAGGCAAAGATCGTGGATATCTTCGATCACGCTGATGAGGTCACTGATCTGTTTCGCGGTCATGATCGGACGTTGCACTTCTTTCGTCTGGGGCATTTTCAGTTCCTCGGCAGGATCTTCCTGTAGGAACTTCAGCTTGCGCGCCAGCCGCATGATCGAGCGGATGTTCACGAACGTGTGTCTCACAATCGATTCCGAATAACTCTCGGCGAGTTTGTTGAGATGGACCTGCAGTTCGAAAAGTCCAACCTCGCGGATCGGAACACTCTTGAAGGTCTCGACCAGGTATTTGTCGATCTCGAACTCGGTTTTCTGTTTTGTCGCGGGCCGCCATCGCCCGCGGCGCATGGGAACGTACTTGTCACTAACGAACCAGCCAAAGGTGACGGAATCGTCCGCTCTCGCGACAAAACCTGCAACACCTTTTCCGTTTTCCTCCTGTACGATGGTTTTGAGTTTTTCTTCTGCCTCCCACTTGCGAAGGTCTGACTTCTTTCCCAATACCACCTTTCTGGTTCTTTCAACCTCCTCTCCGTTCCGGCCTTTCAAGTAGACGCGGAACTTGCCATACCACTTCCTCTCCCGCGTCCCTTGCAGGTACACGGTGCCCTTCTGATAGACCATTGGCATTTACTGCGTTCTCCTATCTGGTCCATCGTTGGTCGCGGAGAACAGTATTGTTCATACACCGTCCCGCACGATTTTGGAAGCTGTGGATGACAAGTGAGACATGAGGAAATTTTCGATATCTTCTTGCCGGAATCGAAGCAAGGGTCCCAGCTTCACAACAGGGATTCTGGGATGGCGTCTGGTTGCGTGGTCTCGCACCCAACGCTCGGAAACTCCCAGACGTTCCGCAACGTCAAGGGCGGTTAGCAGACGTTGCTCCGAGACGAGAGGTTCGCCCCGCGAATGGTGAATTAATCTAAGTGTCATCGACTATCCCCCTGGCTGGTGTGGGATTCGTGTACAACCTGAGAACTGCGCTTCAGCGCTGCTGAGTTCCAGTATGCTTACGGCGCTGAACCCAGGGCTTGATCTTGTCCCCGTTGTGCGCGACTTCACGCTTGACAATAGCGCATCTGTACGCTTAGAGTCAATATGTACCGTTACATGTTGCCTAGAAGTAATCGAAAAGAATCTTATGGCAGAGACAGAGAAAACAGCACCGACGCAGCAACCCGTGATCTCCATCCGAATCTCCGATGCCCTGCGTTCCCGGCTCGACAAGCTGAAAGAAATCATGGCCCTCAAGACGGGCGGACCCGTGTCCACATCGGAGGCGGCAAAGCAGCTACTTGAGTCTGCCCGAGACGACCGTCTGGAGTTGGTCAACCTGCTCCTGGAGCCGACCGAATCCTTGCTGCGAATTCGCGGCAAGGCCGACGCCAGACTCTCCCTTTCGCAGGCGGAATGGACGATGGTGGCCCACTACTGCGCGCTGGGCGCGGAGTCGTTCGCGACTACCGCCCAAGGCCAGATTTCCTACGAGTCTCTGGCCGAAATCCTTGAGGCATTCCTTGCGGCTTATGCCGTGGTTCGCAGGTCGAAAAAGTCCCCGCTGGACTTCCTGTACCTGATGACTCTTCCGGGGGACAAACAGGCCGAAGCAAAGGCTGAGGACATTGAAAGTGACGATGTACGCCGGGTGGTAACGAATACTCTCCAAATGCTGCGGAACCAAGCCCAAAGGCGAAGAAAACCAATCCTCGCCGTGCGCAATCTCTACACCCTTCTCGACCAGGAGAAGTTCTCGAACATCGAGAAGCTGAACGAGGCGCTTTGGCCGCACTGGTCAGCCCTGTGGAAGGTGTGTGCGCGCGGCCACTATTTCCGTCATCGCAAGCCCCTGCGCGAGAAGCCGCCAGCGGAGACCGAGGACGAGGACTTTGAGCTTGCGGTGCAACCGGCATTGCCCTCCCTGGAAGAGGGCGGATACCGCCTCGATCTGGTGCGGGAAGAGGGGAACGACTTCTCCCCGCGCTTGCAGTTTCCAGGAGAGCTTGCGCCACGCTATCCAGTGGTTGGATTCGCAAGAATTGCGGAGTTCCGAAGGATGCTGGAAGATCTGGATTTGGCGCGCGACCTTTGCCAATGGAAAGGCCACTATTTCTACGCTCACACGGCGATCTTAGAGAGCGAGGAACGGGGTGTGTTCTTCTTTGCGCGGGAGAACGGAATCACATTCGGATTCCCGATGGAACACTGGCAGACGATCCGCAATCTGTTTCGACGCGCATGGCAGGCCCCCGAAGTGATCCATACGTGGGAGGCCCAGGTGCTGGAATATGGCGAGCTGTAAGAGAGGCGTGCTTTGCGCCGGAACGTGGATACGAAGCGGAATTCTGAGCGCGCTACGCGGGTGTGGGAAGTGACGACGCTGCTTTGCAGCGGGAGAAATGTGGACACGGCACCCCCAAACGGGAACTGCGGAGCGACGGATTGGCGGGTTTGATGTTTACGCAGGTTAACGTTCACGGTATCAGCAGATTGGATCAGTTAGTGAAAATGTTCGCGGTAGCGAGCGATGACGTTATTTTGCGACAAATTGCTTCTGGCATCGATCACGTAAACGCGTTGAAGCACAAGAACTTCCTGTAAACCAGCATTTCGCCGCTTGACGGCGGCAGAGCAGGACGCGGTATGAGCAACAAGGCGGTTTCCTCAATGAGTATTCGCCGCATTCAAGCCGCGCCACAGTCCAGTTTGCCATTTGGCGAAGAGGCGAAGCCCGGATTCCGCACCAAGACTGCCGCCACGCGGCTGACTCCCGAGGAACTATGCGAGATCGAAACTGCCGCCGAAGGCGCGGGACAGGCGCTCTCCGAATGGCTACGCGCGACCGCTTTGCACGCCGCGCGGCAGCGTTCCGCCGACCCTGCGGAACTGGTGTTGGCCGAGGTTTGGGCACTACGCTACGCGCTGCTGAATCTCTTCCATGCTGGCGCTCAAGCGGCATCGGAAGGCAAGCAAATGTTGCCCGATTCCATCCTCAAAATCCGCGACGAAGCCGATGCGCGCAAGTTGCAACAGGCTCGTAAATTGCTCGACGATTTTCTCGCACCGCAGGGCATGAAACGAGGACGGAAACCATGAATGACATGCCGTTTCCCAGACGTTTTCCGTGGCTGCCTGCGATGGCAATACTGGCCTTTTCCGGGGCGTTGTTTCTGTGCAATTGGTTGATCTGGACACCCATTCAACGCTACTACCTGGGAACTTATTTGAGGTGCGCTTTGTTCGGAACTGACCCGGCTTCGAGTACCGAAGTCCGATGGTTGTACAAGGCCGCACCGCACAAGCAAAAGGAATTGGCTACGGATGCCGACGTGGTTCCGGCAACTGCGGGCGACGACCGTGGAATCCCGATGCAGCTTTCGCCAGAGGCGCGGCAGGCCGGCTGGACCGGCCTGCTACAGGGGCCGGATGAATGGTTCCAAACAGTCAGACTCCAACCGTTTCTTGAGGCGCAGTTCTATACCGGAAAGAGCTTCTGGCGATTGCTATTAACGCCGCTGTTGTGGGGAGCCGCGATGTTCTTTTTTCTACTGGCGGGGGGAAGTATATTGCGGAGCCTGAACACATATGACCAGTGGGATTTGGAGAGGATCGAATGGGGCGAACCTCCGACAAGTTGGCCGCAAAGATGGAGAAAAAAGATCGGCAGAACGCGATTCGGCCTGCCGGGATTTGCGAGCCGGAAGATACCAGAGATTGCGCGGAAGGCAACGCCACAAACACAGGCTAGCATTCACGCCGAGTCGTCGAATAAGCCGATCCAGCCGGTGCTTCCACTCTTCGGTTCGACCATCGCTGCCGACGATGACAGGCCCAAAGAACGGTTTGCCTCGAAGGAGGCGAAGAGAATCGAATGACAGGCAAATTGCCGAGAACACGTTCTCACTGCACTCGCCATCGGCGCGATGACGGTTCCCCGCACAGTTGAGGAGCGCTCATGCTTACGATCTCGAAACCGCTGTCAGCCAGTCAAGCGCGCACTTACCATGCGCGGGAGTTTGCCGCGCAGGAGCAGAACTATTGGAGCCGTGACCAGCAAGGCCACAGCGAATGGCAGGGCAGGCTCGCCGAGCAGTGGAAGCTTGCCGACGCAGTTGAGGCTGAACACTTCGCGCGGTTGAGCGAAGGCCAGCATCCGCACACCGAAGAGCAACTTGTCCGGCATCAGGTTTCGAGAACCTATGAAGGAAAATTCGGCAGAGAGGTGACCAGCGTCGAGCATCGCGCCGGATGGGACGCAACGTTTTCCGCGCCGAAGTCGGTATCGCTCACTGCGCTTGTGGGCGGCGATGACCGAGTGCGGGAGGCGCATCGGGAGAGCGTCCGCGTGGCGCTCTCTGAGTTGGAGCGGTACACGCAGGCGCGGATCGGCAACATCCATGCACCGGAGACAACCGGAAAATTCATTGCCGCCACATTCGAGCACGATACCGCGCGCCCGGTGGAAGGCTACGCCGCGCCGCAGCTTCATACCCATGCGGTGATCTTTAACATCACCGAGCAGGAGAACGGCCAAACACGCGCTTTGCAGCCGCACGAGATGTTTGTTTCACAACGCTACGCCACAGCAGTCTACCGTTCCCAGCTGGCATTACGTTTGGATAAGCTGGGCTACGAACTGGAGCGCGGCAAGCATGAGCAGCCGGAGATCAAGGGCTACACGAAGGAGTATCTGGAAGCTTCCAGCCCGCGACGAGAACAGATCAAAGATCATCTGCGGGAGCAAGGAATCGACGGAGCAGCGGCAGCGCAGATCGCGGCCCTCCATACGCGCGACCGCAAGGAACTGCTTTCGCCTGAAGAAGTGTTAGGGCGGCACCGGGAGCTGGCCGCACAGTATGGGCATCAGGCGGACCGCGTAGTCGCCCAAGCGCGTGAACACGGGCAACATCGAATGCAGGGCCCGGAGATGCAGGCGCAACGGGCCGTGACCTGGGCGCGCGATCATGTCTTCGAGAGATCGGCTGTGCAGGATCGCCGCGCGATCCTTGAATCTGCGCTCGGGCGCGGCATGGGAGAAACCACGTATGCCCAAGTCCGGCAGGAGTTCGAGCGTCGGATCGAAGCCGGGGAGTTCCGGGAAGTCTCGCAAGTTGGGGCTGGCAGACAGTACACAACCGCTGCGATGGAACGCATGGAGCGCGAGATTGTTAGCCGGATGCAGGAAGGCAATCGCCGCGACTACAGCGATCCCATGCTGATCTCGCCGCAGGTGCGAATAGCCACAGAGGACCGCCACACGGAACTGAATGCTTCGCAGCGTCGTGTGGCAGACGAAATTTTTCTCTCGCGGGAGAAGATCATCGGTTTGGATGGCATCGCAGGCGCGGGCAAGACGACAACTCTGTCCGTCATCCGCGAAGGCGCGGAGGCCGAGGGGTACAAGGTGGAAGGCTTCGCGCCCACGTCCCGTGCTGCGCAAAAACTAGCCGAAGCAGGCATGGAAACATCCACGCTACAAAAGCATCTGGCGCGTGGGCAGGAACCAGACACCGGCGAGAAGCGCCTGTATGTGCTCGACGAATCCTCGCTGGCATCGACCCGGCAGGTGCATGAGTTTGTAAACCGGCTCCATCCGAATGACCGTGTGTTATTGGTCGGCGACCGGCGGCAACATGAGGCGGTCGAGGCCGGGCGGCCCTTCGCGCAGCTCCAGGACGCTGGCATGAAGACGGTGAGGCTCGAAGAAATCATGCGCCAGAAGGATCCGGAACTGAAGCAGGTAGTCGAGCAGCTTGCGCGAGGTGAAGTGCGGGAAGCGATCCAGACGCTTGACCGGCAGGGCCGAATCCATGAAATCCCCTGCCACGACGAGCGCATTGCAGCCCTTGCGAAGGAGTATGCAAAATCGCCGGAGAATACACTGGTGGTTTCTCCCGACAACCGCTCCCGCATGGAGATCAACGAGCGCATCCATGCTGAATTGCAAGGCCGGGGCGTTGTCAGCGCTGAGGAGCACAGCATCCGAACGCTGGTGCCGCGCCAAAACCTGACCGGCGCGGACCGCACATGGGCCGAACGGTACGAGGTTGGAGATGTACTTCGCTACTCGCGCGCATCGAAGGAGACGGGCATTGGGAAAGGCGAGTACGCACAAGTGAAGAGCATCGACGCTCCCAACAACCGACTGACGGTTGAGCTGCAGGACGGCACGGAACGCACTTATGATCCACGCCGACAGCGGGGCGTCTCTGTCTTCCGCGAGGAGATGCGGAATTTTTCAGTGGGCGACCGTATTCAGTTCACCGCGCCGGTCAACGATCTGAAAGTTGCGAACCGGGAGTTGGGAACAATCGAGAGCATCGACAAAGACGGGAGGCTGCGACTGAACATGGATGGTGGCCGCGCGTTCGAGCTCGATTCGCGCAAGCATCTGCATCTCGATCATGGCTATGCAATGACCAGCCACTCCAGCCAGGGCCAGACTGCCGACCGCGTCCTGGTTCATGTGGATACCGAATTGAGTGCGAAGGACCTGCTCAACAGCCGCATGGCCTATGTCTCTGTCTCGCGTGGACGCTTTGACGCGCAGATTTTTACAAACAATGCACCGACGTTAGGGCAGGAACTCAGCCGCGACGTATCCCATTCCCCAGCGATGCAGCAGGAGCCAGCGTCGCAAAAGATAGAACCACAGCCCGCGCATAGCAATGCGATTGCGAATCAAATTGGCCAAGGCTTCGGCTTCGGTCTGTGATCTTATATTCCCGTATGACATTCCCCGGATAGCCAGAGCGTAGCCGAGGCCCGGTCTGTGTCAAGACTCTGCGACCGCGTTCCGCGGCGGGCTTCGCCCGGTCTTGACACAGACCTCAGCGGCCTCGGCTTATCATTCATCTATCCGGGGAATGTCAGATTTTAGTTCTATGAGCCGCGCTCCGCCCCAAATCGGACCGCTGTTGGATGCCGACTTGCCGAATATCGCTTAGTTCCCAGGCGCATCGAGGTCTGCGGCAGAGACGGAGAGGTCAAATGGTTTCGGCTGCTCCGGAAATGGCGCCCGTTGAGAATTTGTCCAACAGCCCGTTGGACAAACGAAACCGACCTGCTCTTCTTACTCTCTCTTTCTATTTTTATTGAGTTCCGCTTCCAGCTCTTTGATGGTGGGGAGGTTCCCCCGCAGGTTTGAACGCAGGCTTGTGGTCAGGCGATACTCCGATAGGGCAGCCAACCAAAGTGTTATTTCGCTGTGCTCTTACGGTAAAAGCACGCGGCCAAAAAGGAGCCGAAGGCGCCGAAGATGAAGGTGTTGAAAAACCACTGTTTTACGGCGGCTTCCGTGTTGACGAGGTCAGCTTCGACAGGTCCTTCGCTGAGAATAGTCATCGCATTTACATTTTCAAGTGACATAAAGTCTCCGTGTTCAGTTTGCGGATAATTCTGCCGACACTGGCTTCCACTCAAAAGGGCCGCTGGCGCTACAACCAAGGACTGCTGACGCCGCGGCGCTTGTGCTGGTGAATTCAGTGTCAATTATCAGTTTAAGACAGCCCGCCTCGGGCACTAAGCTGCCTTCTTGTATAAGACGGCTCCGCAAGGCATGAGTAGATTTAGGATTACTCGGCGTCTCTTCGGCGCGAAACATGCTGTCTTTTTGTATCAGGCAAGTGCCGTCCTCAAGCACGCGCATCCGTGCACTTCCAAAATCACGAACAATCTGATACATGCCGGGAAGCTGTTCAGTAGCAGCACGCTTTTCTTTACTCTTCCTCTCTGCGCGCGCAACTATATCTTCGTCTTCAACAAAAAGCTTCCAGTCATCCCATGTATAAAGAACGCACCACGCCGAAGAATCATCCGGGCTATAAACCACATACTTACAACACCCCACACCAAATTCGCTTTCAGCCCACTTAAATTGACTATCCCGAGCGCGGTCATTACCGCATTTGCTTTCTACAAACAACATAGGCAAGTTTTTATCTGCTGGCGGGCGACCCATAAAGTCTAACATGCCTTTTCCAGCGGTCTTGCACCACGCATACCCAGGAAACGCAAACTGAAGGTATTTTAGTACCTTGTGCTCTGATTTAGTTAAGCCGTTCATGCTACTTGCCATAAAGACTCCATGTTCAGCTTCCGAATTACTTGCAAACGATGCTCGGGTTATCTACCGCTGCTTTGAGGCAGTCGGCGTACTGCTGCGCCTGCTTAGCCTGCTCCATAGGTGTCAGCGCAGGCGGCGCTGGCTCTGGGGGAACTTCCGTCCAACTTCCAACATGCCATTGTTGGCTCGGGTCGGCCCAGTCCACGGACGGGCAGGTCGACTCTTCGATAAATCCTCCGTAACTGTTTGTTGCTTTATACACGATGCAAAACTGGATATTGTCAAGGAAGGCCCATTTATTAGCATACGTGGTATAGGCGTCTTCAAATCGTGCAAACTCTTTATCAGTACACTTCGACACGTTGTCTTCCCGAATCGTGATCTTGGCGCAGGCGCGGGCAATGCGCGCCCTATCTGCTTCCTTTTCTGCGTCCGAACGCGGACCCAAATAAAGATAGAACGCCCTTTTCACAGAGAAACTATCGGGGTTCTTCATGCGTTCTTTTTCAACCTTTAAGTAAGCAGCAAGATTTGCATAGTCTGCTGCTGTCAGTTCATGCTGTGCGTGCGGTACTGTCGGGAGTGGCTTTTGCGAATTACATTGATGCTGACCACGATGGTGTCCATTGTGCCAGTAAAAGTCATGGTCAGAACAATCTTCCTGTGCCCACGCCGATCCCGCCAGCGCCAGCGTGATTGCGATTACTGCGATTGTGCTTTTCATGTTGTTGTTCATCCGTTTCTGCTTGGCTCATTCCCCGACTTCAACACGGCTCAGATCGATGCGCTAGGTTACGACCGCTCTTCATTTAGGCTTGCGCCGAAAGACGCGGACTTCAAGATGACCACGGTAACCTTGCTCAGCGCCGGGGACGCCTTGGATACTGGCCTAATGAACAATGCCTTCGAGCTGCGATGGGCATCCGGTGTTATCATCATCGCTAATGGACATCCGGAATCTCGAAAGGTACAGGGAGCGCGGGCTTACGCAGATCGTTCTGCTCGACCAGCGCGAGAAGTGCCCGAAGAGTGGGACTGAACCTGAGGATTATTGGGAAGACGTCGTGGCGCGCCGCGGGGATGACTATCTGAAGCTCACCGTCCACGAGGCGCTGCGCTTTCTTCCATCAAGTCACACCTTCAATGTTGACGAGCAAGAGATATCCGCTCACGAGTACGCGGAGCTCTCACGAGGTAAGACGCCAATCGATCCCTCGTAACTGTTGCGAGACTCATACCATTGCCTCCGCTAGTTTCCCGAGGGAACTTTAGAGCACAGCAAGTCTTTAGAAGTCGGGACGTTCGAATCGCCACTGAAAGAACGATGATACGGCGCCAACAAAACCGGCGAAAGAATCTTGCGGAACCCCGACCAAGGGTGGGAAAGGCAACCATGACAATAACGATCCCCGTTGTAGTTCTCTCGCTCACGTTAGGAGCTTGTGCTTTGACTGGCTGCGGGAGTTCCAAGAGCAAGCCCGCGCAAAGCGCCGTAGCCGTGCAAAGGAAACTGAGCGACAGCTACGCAACTTCCGCTCTTCTCGCATTGAAGGCAATACAGAGAGACCCCTATGTGCCAGCCAAAGGCTCGCAACTCGTCAGCCGCTTCACTCAAGAAAAGATAGACGCGGCGGATGTAGCAGCCATATCGGATGAAGAAAAGAATGTCACAGTTGCTCTTAATTCTGTGTACCACGCACAGTTGAATTTGAATCAATTCAAAGAGAAGTTTGACAACGATTCACATAGCCTGGAGAGGCTTGACGGAACCCAGTACACAAAAAAGCGGTGGGATGCGATTTGTGATGCATGGGGAAAGATGATGGCTGCGGAGAGTTCGCAACTAAAGACTCTAAGTGAGCCTCTTAATGCGTGCTTTTCGGACTTCGACGCTTCATTACGAGCGCGATCGGCAGCTGTACCAGCGTCGTGCGCGACGGAACAGAAGTGATGGGATGGAGGAACCAAATGAAAACATTAACAATCGCGGCTATGGGCATTTCAGTTGACCGCTGGTTGGCTATCGCTGCGAGCGTCGTGGCGGTAGTAGCACTTATAAGGGTGGAGTGGCTTTTCGAGAAACTCTACAAACGCGAGAAATACATCAAGCAGTTCATCCTTGAAGAATTTACGACCATTCTCCAGTCTTACACAGCTTTTTCCAGGGCGATGCAGGCCGTAGAGATGAACCCCTTAGATCTGCCAAAAGACGCCGCCTTTGCCATGAACACGATTTTTCACATTCAGCGGCATCTTTACCCCGGAGCCTCACCAGCAAAAATGGATGCTCTCCGGAAGAAGACGAGAAACGAAGCAGAAAACAAGGCGCAGGAATACGCTGAAATGTTAATAGCACTTGGGGGGAAACGTCGGGGATGAACCGTCAGAACCACCATAATCCGCGATGCTACGAAGGTTCTACGCGAAATCAAGAGGTTTGGTCGTCACTACACGCACATTTCGAGCAAGCAACGGCGGAACCCGTAGCCAAATGGGGAGATCCTGTGCGGGTTTTCCCTTCCACAATAAAACGCTTGACATGTACGGTATAACCGTACATACTGGAACGGTGAAAGGATAACATGCAATTTGTCCGCTTTCGCCACAAAGGGCTAAGGCAGCTCCATGAGGACGGAACTGCCAAGGGGGTGCCGTCCGCGATGGCCGACAAGCTGCGCAAGCTTCTGTTCGCCCTCGAAACCGCCGAGATGCTGGAGCAGCTCGGCCGGTTTCCCGGCTGGAAGCTGCATCCTCTTAAAGGCGACCTGAAAGGATTATGGAGCCTGACTGTCACGGGAAACTGGCGGTTGATTTTCCGCTACGACGAACAGACCAACACCGCCAGCGATATTGACCTGATCGACTACCACTAGGAGGCCAAAATGCCCATGAAGAACCCGCCCCATCCGGGCGACCTGATAAGAACCGAAGTCATCGAAGCTCTCGGCCTCACCGTGTCGAAGGCGGCTGAGATTTTGAAAGTGCGCCGCGCTACGCTCTCCGATCTTCTGCACGGCAAGGCCGCGCTGACGCCGGAAATGGCCCTGCGCATCGAAAAGGCGTTCGGCCCGGACATGGATCACCTTCTCCGGATGCAGCTCGCCTATGACGTGACGAAAACGCGAGAGCACGCACGAGGCATCTCGATCAAACGGTATGCCCCGGCCTGAATCATCGCGCCACACGAACGGTTCTCCGCGACCAAACTTGGAACCGTTTTTGGAACCGTTTATCGCCGAAAGCACTCCAAAGACGCCGAAGTGCTCCGTCTAAGTCATTGAGAGTACGTGTACTCCAGCATATGCTCCCCGGCTGTTAACCGGAGGGTTGTAGGTTCGAGTCCTACCTGAGGAGCCATTCTTTCAGCCAATTGCAATTACTCCTCAAACGAACTTGGAACCGTTGTGTTCCGAGGTTTGAGAGAATTTAGGCTTCCGCTGGTGAGAAAACGGGTTCTCCAATTGACTCAAATCACTCTTACGCTGGCAGAAAATCGCCCGCGTCCGTGAATTGATGGCCGAGCGCACGCTCGCTTGGATTTCCTGCACGTAAATCTCGGTTGTGGTCTTGACGCTGGCGTGCCGCAAGATTTGCTGCGCGTCCTACATCGTCCCGTGGTTCTGCATGTCGGCGCCCAACGTGCGGCACATCACTTGAAAGGTCACGAGTTTCCTTGGAATACCCAGCTTGCCGGCGATGGGATGGATTCTCCATTTGAGGAAGTTACGTCCCTGGCGCGGTCGCGAATCGTTCCACATCTGAAAGGACGGAGTAGGGAACCGTTCAGTTTTTCATTCGACTAACGCACGCTGAACACGGCGAGGGTCTGGGCCGGTAATGAGACGCGCACTTTGCCGGTACCAAGTTCCGCGGACGTATTCCCGAACAACGTCTGCAAGTGGCGCGCGGTTTCGAGCGGCGTGTTTTCGATGGGGATATCGAGGTCGAGTGTCTTCGCGGCGTTGTTGTAGACGATAAGCAGCTTATCGTCATCTTGCGGCAACTCGCGCAGAAAAGCATAGTAATTGTCGTCCCATCCGATGTGCCACTGCTTCCCGGTGCGCAGGGCTGCGTGATTCTTGCGCAGCGCCAACAGCGACTGCACGTACGCGAATACATCCTGTTGTTCGGCGGTGCGTCCGCTGGCGGTAAAGGCGTTGCGCGGATCGCCCGGGAAACCTCCCGGAAAGTCGCGCCGGTTGTCGGGGTCGTCGCCGCCCGGCATCGCAATTTCGTCGCCGGAATAAATTTGTGGAATCCCGCGCAACGTAAGTAGAAGCGACAGCGCGGCCTTCAGCTTGGCCGGGTTGCCGCCTTCCTCACTCACGAAGCGGCGGTTGTCGTGATTGCCGATGAAGGTGACGAGCATTTCTGGATGCGGGTAGAGTTCGTCGTGCCGGAGAACTTCGACGATCTTTTCCATCGATGCGCCCTTAATAACCACGTCGCGCAAGGCATAGCAGAGCGGGAAGTCGAAAACCGTGGCGAGGCCGGTGTCGATGCCATCGAACTGCTTTCGTCCGCCTTCGAAAAACGATGTGATCGCCGGATCGCCGTCCGACACTTCGCCGACGCCGTCGATCAGCGGATAGACCTGGCGCAGCCGCTCATGCCATCCGCTCCAGAACTGGCGCGAGGAATAGGGAAACGTATCCAGGCGGAATCCGTCCAGTTGCGCGGTCTCCGTCCACCACATCGCATTCTGCGCCAGATAGAGGGCGAGATCGGGATCGTCCTGATTTAGGTCGGGCAACTTATTGGCAAACCAGCCGTCGAGCGTGTTGAGATACTCGCGCGGCGAAGCGTGCGGATCGACCAATCCGGAGAAGTTATAAGACGGCCCCAGATGATGTGCCGGCGTGCCGTGCAGCCAAGTAGGAGTCGGCGGGTCGTTGGCCCAGGGATGATGGGGCCCGGTGTGATTGACGACATAGTCGATCAGCACCTTCATGCCAAGCCGGTGAGCGTCGGCCACCAGTGCCTGGTATTCCTGCATGGGTCCCATGTGGTCGTCGAGGGCGTAGAAGTCGACGACGTGATAGCCGTGATAGTCGGAATCGGTGTTCTTCCAGACAGGAGTTAGCCACAGCGTGGTGACGCCGAGGTCGTGCAGATATTCAAGATGGTCTCGAATTCCGCGCAGATCGCCGCCGTGATACGCCATGGGATTGCTGCGGTCGTACACGCCAGTGGAACCCGCGGGCCGGTCGTTCGACGGATCGCCGTCGGCGAAGCGGTCGGGCATGATCAGGTAGATGACATCGTCGCGAGTGAAGCCTTCGAAATGGCCGCGCGAGTCGGCGCGGGCGAGGAGCGGCAGTTGCACTTTAACCGAGCCTTCTTTTGATTTGACGAGCAGATCGGCGTTTCCCGGTTTCAGCCCCGAACTCAGGCTCAGATGCACGAAGAGATAGTGGCCGTTGGCGGATGAGTGCGAGGCTTCGACTTTGACGCCGTGGGTTGAGCTTTCGACGTGCGCGCCGGAGAGGTTTTCCCCGCTGAGGAGCAGCGTGAGATCGGGAGTGTAATGCGCCCACCAGTTCGGCGGCTCCAGCTTCTTCACGAGCGGCGCAGGCTGCGCCCAGGCGCCAACGTTCAGGACTGCGAGAATAAGGACGAAAACACCCGCCTGCCATCCACGCCTGCATGGATTCATGAGTGCGAACCTCGATAAGAGCAAGGAGAAAGGGGGACAGACGAAATCTGTCCCCCGAGTTGGTCAAGCTAATGGTTAGAAGATAATGCGGGCCACCAACTGCACGTGCCGCTCCGATGACAAGCGCGTGCTGTTGCCAGCTGCGGGACCAAGCTGTCCAAACGTCCCGTCAGTAACCCCGCCGTCCGGATTCTGCCAGAGCGGATGGTTCAGGACATTGATCCCCTCAAGGCGAAGCTCCATCTTGTAGCGCTCGGTGAACGAGAAGGTCTTGAAGATGGACGAATCCCAGGTCTTAACTCCGGGACCATGGAAGTAGCCGCGAGCAAGGTTCCCTGTGGGTGTCGATAGATGAGTGAACGCATTGGTTGGACAGCTCAACCAGACGTATTCCGAGACCCCCGTGGAACAGCCCCCGTTGTACTGCGTATAGAGGAGCCCGCCGTCGTTGACATCCATTGGCGCACCAGTCTGCAACGTGAGAATGTTGTTCCACTGCCAGCCACCGATCACGTAGTCAACCACCTTGGGGGAATCGTTCATCCACATGCGTCCCTTGCCCCAGGGCAGCTCATAGAGCGCCGCACCGACGAAACTTTGGCGGATGTCGTTGTCCGCATTGCCCCAATTGTGGCTCAGGAGCGCGTTGCCCGAGCCGTCCACGATGATTCCCGTGTTGCCGCCGTTATTGCCGAAGGTGCTGGCGGCGTTATCCATCGTGTGCGACCAGGTATAGGACATTGTGTACTGCAGGCCGTGCGACATGCGATGGTTCAGGCTGGTCTGCAAACCGTTGTAGTTTCCACTCCCGATATATGCATACTCGTTAATGCTGCCGACGGTCGGGAACCACCTCGATGAATACGGGAGGAGGGTTGGATTGTTGGCACCGAAGGTGGTGGTGAGATGGCTCATCTTGGTTCCAACGTAGCCTATATCCCAAACAGTGTTGGAAGGCAACTGGCGCTCGATTTGGACGTTCCACTCGTCAACTCTGGAGTTCTTGCTGTTCTTCGGGTAATAGATCACGTTGGCCGAAGGCGTGAGGTGCAGCGGGTCCACCGCGGCTGAAGCAGACGGCAGCGCGCCGGTGGCGCCCACCGGGTCGGTACTGCCCGTGGGCGCGAGGCCGCTTAGCGTGACGCGGTAGCCGTTCGCGCACAGGGAGGTGGTTGAGTCGGGGCAGGCGTAATAGCTGGCAGTACCGTTGAAGTCGGGGTTGTTCCCCAACTGGTTGCCGACGCCGCCGCGATCGAGGAAATAGAAAATACCGAAGCCACCCCGCAGGCTCGTCTTGCCATCACCAAAGATGTCCCAGGCAAAACCGAGGCGCGGACCCCAGTCGTTCTTATCGGTTTCAATCAGCGAGCGATTGATCGCATTCGACGCACCCGCTTCAATCAGCGTGACCGTCGCCGGGTCGAAGTTCGACTGGTGATTGTTCACTTCGTAGGGCCAGGTATAGAGGTCATACCGCAAGCCGAGGTTGAGGGTGAGCCTTTGGCTTATGCGCCAGTCGTCCTGGCCATAGTAACCGGTCTCCCAGTTTCTGGTCTGAGTGTAGCCGTTGAACTTGCCGATCACATAGCCGGACATAAAGCCGGCTTCCAATTCGGACATGGTGTTACCGGTAAACGTGCCCAATCCCGAGGCGCCCCCGTTGGGCTGGCCGCTCCAATTTGTCTGGCCGCCATCGGTGACCCAGAAATAGCCCTTGGCATCGTTACCCTGTACGAAGTCGATGTGACGATTGATGAGGTTGGCGCCGAACTTGAAAATGTGCCGGCCGCGCGTCCAGCTTACGCTGTCCTCATACTGGTACGACTTCTGCGGCACCTGATAGAGTCCACCGTCGCCGGTGTACTCATACTGATAGCTGCCTGTCCAGCCCCAACCACCGATCAGGGCGATGCCGCCCAGCAGGGGGTTGCTAGGCATCTGGATGCCCAGCTTCGCCGAGAGGTTGATGCCGTTCAGTGGGTTCTGGTACCCGAAGAACGGACGGCTCAAGCCGAAGCGGAATTCGTTGATGACATTGGCGCTGAAGATGTGGTTGTATCCGGCAGAGAGCCCGCGTGGATGGTTGAAGTTGTCACCCGAGCCAAAGCCCGAGGGCAGGTTGTGGGTTGCGTCCACCAGTCTATCCGTAACCGTAAAAGTATCCGTACCCGTACTTCCACGGACAAAGACGGTATCCTTCTGGCTGGCAACCCAGTCGACGCGGACGTCGTAGTCGTCAAAGTTACGGATTTGTTTACGGTTGGCCGCGAAGTTGTAGTCGGTGATCGCAGCGCCCGCGATATTGGGAAGCGGATAAGCATTAATCAACGCCATGCCCGCCGCGTTCTGGCTTCCCGCTGGAATGATGTTTGTGCCCACGGTGCCATTCCATCCGAAGGGAAGACAGGTCTGTGGATCGTAGATATAGCCCTTGTTGGCAAACGCGGGAAGAGGAACGCCGCCAGAATACAGACTCGGACATACCTGAGATACCGGCATCGTGGCCATGGTGGTAGAGCCGGGATAAGCGTAGCCAGTGTCTCGTCTCGTATAAGTTCCGCTGGTGTTCGCAGCCTCCATCAACTCAGAAAAGTCGCCGCTGTGTTGTTTCGCGGTCGGCACGAACGTATATTCAGTGCCGTTAGGCGCTTTCTGCCGCAGGCCCTGGTAATCCGCGAAGAGGAAGAGCTTGTTTTTCCAGATCGGACCGCCGATAGTGCCGCCGTACTGGTTGCGATGCTGGGGCGAAAGCGAGCTGTTGTAGGCATGGGCGTTGTACGCCGACTGTTGGTCGAAGATGAACCCCGAGCCGTGAATCTGGTTGGTACCCGACTTGATCTGGGTTTGGACGATGGCGCCGCCACCGCGGCCGAATTCAGCTGGGGCGACCGAGGTGTTGACGCGGAACTCCTGGATGGCCTCGGCAGGTGGGAACAAGACGATGGAGTTCACCAACCCCTCGTTGTTGTCCACACCGTCGAGGATGAAGTTGTTGGCCTGCGAGCGCAGTCCGTTGACAACAATTGACGAGCCGCCGGTATCGGAGTTGCGGAAAGCCTCCGCAGCCGTCCCGCTGGTACCGCCCATGGAGACGTCGCCATAAGCGCCGCGGGTGACGCCGGGTGTGAGCAGGGCCAACTGCGTAAAGTTGCGGCCATTCAACGGCAACTCCGTAACTTGGCGGCCCTGGATGACCTCGCCACTGCTCGAAGTGGCCGTATCCACGAGCGGAACTTCTCCGGTCACGTCCACAGTAGTGGAGGTGGCGCCGGCTTCCAGCTTGAGGCTGATCTCCTGCACTTGAGAAACTTCCAGAGTAAAATCGGCAGTCGCAGTCTTGAAGTTTGTCTGCTTGACTTCGATGTGGTATTTCCCGGCAGGCAGAGCGTTGACGACGTATTCGCCCGCCCCACTGGTTTGGGTCGTCACCGTGCGTCCGGTCCCCGTATTGGTCACCGCGACAGCGGCGTTCGGAATGACGGCGCCGGTCGTATCTGAGATCGTTCCTATGAGGCGGGCTGTGTCCGTCTGCGCCAATGCCAAACCGGCCAGACAGAACACTAGAATAAGAACCAGAAAGAATTTGCTCTTCATGATGTTTCCTCCAATTGGGGGACGCCGGGAAACGCTGGTCTTCCTGCGCGCGTCCAGTCAATGTTTGCAAGTCATAGTGCAAAGCGCTCCCGGGAAGAGGTTTCACTAGGTTTTTATACGGTTACAGGAGTAAAATGCTTACGCTGCACGAGGATACGATTCCCTGTTACCTCGATGTTATATGGCTGTGACACGCACATTCGCCGCTGGACCGGAGCAGTTATTCCAACAAATAGAGAACATTATTAAAAGCCATAGCCTGCGGGGCTCCGAGTCCCTTTGCAAGCTGCTGCAATACCTCGCAAAACAATCCCTCTATCATCCCGACGCGCCGTTGAAGGAGTATCAGATTGCCACCGAAGTTTACGGGCGGCCTGCGGATTTCGATCCGCAATCGGACTCAACCATCCGCGTGCAAGCGGGACGTCTTCGTTTGAAGCTGGCGGAGTACTACGCCACGGAGGGGGCGGCAGATCCCATCCTGATCAAAATTCCGAAAGGGAGCTATCACCTTACCTTCGAGGCGAGGCAGTTCGATCCGCAAGCGCAACCACAAGCCGTGCCTCCGCGCGAGGCGCCGTCGCGCAGCATTGCGGTCGAAATTGTCCCGGCTCGCTGGCGCATTGCCGTCGTCTTGCTCCTGGCCGGACTCATCATTTCGCTGATCGTTTTGGGGAGCCTGCTGTGGAATCGGAAACTTCCCGAGTCCGCGGTGGCGGCGCCCAGCATTCCGCGTGCCGCTGGTCCTCTGGCGGCGTTCTGGAGACCCTTTACCTCTGGAGTCGAAGAACCTTGGGTGATCTTCAGCAACGCTGCCTTCGTCGGACGGCCGGAGACGGGCATGCGTTACTACAATTCGCGCCAGGATTCGAAGACCAACGTGTACGACCACTACACGGGTGTGGGAGAGGTGCTGGCCATCCACGCCCTCGACGATGCGTTCGGCACACTGGGACGGCGTATTCGAGTGAAGCGCGGCAGCTTGTTCACGCTCGACGACGTGAAGAATAACAACCTGATCTTTGTCGGCTCTCCGTCGGAAAATCTTTCGTTGCTCGACATTCCCAACACGCAGGAATTTGTTTTTCAAAGGGTGGCGTCGGGGCCGCGTCGTGGCGATCTTTCGATTGTTAGCAAACATCCGAATCCGGGCGAGACCGGCGTTTATCTCGCGACTCCTTCCAATGAGCCGCTGACGGAAGATTATTCGGTCGTCGGATTGGTGCCGGGCAACGGTGCTGGCCAATACGTGATGATTCTGGCGGGAACGACCACATTCGGGACGCAAGGCGCGGTGGAATTCGTTTGCCGCCAAGATTCGGTGGATAAATTGCTGCACGAGATTCCCGGCTCTAGTGCGGGACAGGTCAAGCCTTTCGAAGCGCTGGTCCGGGTGAAAATCGCCCGCGGTGTACCGGTGGGAACCGAACTGGTCGCCGTGCGCGCACGGTGAATTTCGGCGTCCTTGGCCTGCCGTGAAATCAGGATTTTGCCGCAGCAGCCTCGCCGGCTGCGTTGCGGCCGGGTTGGCGCACTTCATAAGGGTCCTCTACGCGCAGCATCAGCAGGGCCGCCAACGCCAGCGAACATCCCCCAATGAACACAACCGCCAGGCGGACATCCATGGATACAGGCAAGCGTGGAGTGAGGAAGTTCACCAGGCGGTTGAAGAACGCCCCCGCAATAATCTCGGGTATCACAATAAAGAAATTGAAAATACCCATGTAAACGCCGATCTTTGCCGGCGGCAACGATCCGACAAGCACCGCGTAAGGCATCGCCAGGATACTCGCCCAGGCAATTCCGACTCCGGCCATGGGGCCAATCAGCAGCCACTGGTTGTGGATGATGGCGACGGAGAGTAACCCGGCGCCGCCGCATAACAGGCAAACCGAATGGGTCCCCTTGCGCCCCAGGATTTTAGCTATCGCCGGCAATACGAAAGCGAACGCAAACGTCACACCGGAATAAACCGCAAAGCAGATGCCGCCCCACTTGATGCCGTCGGTGTAGCTGGGAGAAGCCGGCGAGCTGGCGCCGAACACACTGCGGGCGATGGCGATGCCAAAATACAGCCACATGCAGAACAAGCCCAGCCAGGTGAAGAACTGCACCGGCGCGAGTTGCCGCATGGTTTTGGGCATCGACCGGATCGAGTCCAGAATTGCCGCGGCGTTTTGGGCGATCCCTTGATGTTCAGCCTTCATCCTCTCGAAAGCGGCCATGTTTTCCGGAGGGTATTCTTTGGTGGTCAGAATGGTGTAGAGGACCGCCCCGAGGAAAACCGCGGCACCCAGGTAAAACGAAAGCCGCACCGTATAGGGAATCGCCGAGATTCCGCCCGCCCGGTCGTTGAGGCCGAAGACGTGAGTGAGAAGGTAGGGCAGTGCGGAAGCGAAAACCGCTCCCAGCCCAATAAACAGGCTCTGCATGGCAAAGCCCCGGGTCCGTTGAAATTCGGGAAGCAGGTCGGCCACGAAGGCGCGGAACGGTTCCATGCTGATATTGATGGAGGCGTCGAGGACCCATAGCAGTCCCGCTGCCATCCAGAGTGCCGAGCTGCGCGGCATTAGGACGAGCGCCAGCGAACTGAGGATCGCCCCGGTCAGAAAGTAAGGACGGCGGCGGCCCAACGCGCCCCAGGTACGGTCGCTGGCGTGGCCGACAATCGGCTGCACAAAAAGTCCTGTGAGTGGCGCGGCCAGCCACAAAAAGGGAATCTGGTCAGGGCGAGCATGAAGGTACTCGTAGATCGCGCTCATGTTCGCCATCTGCAATCCCCAGCCAAACTGGATGCCGAGGAAGCCGAAGCTCATGTTCCAAATCTGCCAGAACGTGCGGGGTGGTTTGTCCATGATTTTGCCTGCCAAGAATTCTTCTAGTACCGTGACCGCATGATGAGTACCACATCAGCCCTATGTAGCGCCGGCATCTTGCCGGCTGTCCCGAGGGCGTCTCGCCCTCGGCGCGGCGGGCGAGGACGCCCGCCGGACAGCCGCCGGGACGGCGGCGCTACTTTGACGCAAGATTCGACACCATAGGTTGTAACGCGGTACAAATCACGCGGTCACGGTCCTAGCGATCGTACAAAGTGACCAAGGATCGAAGTCTCGCGCTCAACTCGCCGCTCAATGCGCCCGGACGATATCGCCATTTCCAATTTCCGCCGATCGTGCCGGGAAGATTCATGCGCGCCTTGCTGCCCAGGCCCAGCACATCCTGCAACGGGACAATCGCAACATCGGCGACCGACGCCAGCACCGCGCGGACCATGACCCAGTTGATCTCGGAATCGTCGTCGTCATCGTCGTCGAAGCTGAGATAGGCGCGCGCGAATTCGTGCTCTTTGCGGACATCCTCCGGAGTGCGTGTGCTGTCGCCGGCGCCCGAACTCGACCACCAGCCCGCCGTCGTGTCGTTGTCGTGGCCGCCGGTGTAGGCGACCAGGTCGCGGCTGTAATTGTGCGGACGAAACGATGGCCCCTGCGGATCGGTGCCGAACGCGAATTGTAAAAGGCTCATGCCCGGCAGACCGAATTGCTGCCGCAGTTTCTCCACCGGCGGCGTGATCACGCCCAGGTTCTCCGCCACCATCGGCAGGCCGCCAAATGCGTTTTGCAGCGCCAACAGAAAATCTTCGCCCGGCCCTTTCACCCAGCGCCCGTTTATGGCGGTCGTTTCGCCGGCGGGGACCTCCCAGTAAGATTCAAAGCCGCGGAAATGATCGAGCCGCACCATATCGAAAAGCGCGAGCGAAGCACGGAAGCGCTCGATCCACCACTTGTATCCGCTAGCGGCCAGTAAGTCCCAGCGATAAATAGGATTCCCCCAAAGCTGCCCGGTGGCGCTGAAATAATCCGGCGGCACGCCGGAGACCACGGTTGGGCGGCCCCGATCGTCGAGATAGAAAAGATCGGGATGGGCCCAGACATCCGCGCTGTCGTGCGCAACATAGATTGGAATGTCGCCCATGAAACGGATGCCGCGCTGCTGGCAATAGTTCTTGAGATGTTCCCACTGCTGGAAGAATTCGAATTGCCAATACTTGTGGGCTTGCAATTCCGGCGCCAGCATCCGCGACCACTCGCCCACGGCACGCGCGTCGCGCTGGCGAATCTGCGCGTCCCATGCGGTCCAGATCGTTCCGTGGTGCGCATCTTTGCAGGCCATGAAGAGCGCGTAGTCGTCGAGCCATGAACTGGCGCTTTCGCAGAAACGGTCGAAGGCCGCGCGATCCGCGCGCGAACCGTCGGCAAAGAAAACCTGCGCCGCCCGGCGTAAGGCCGTCATCTTGAATTCGATCGCCGGTCCATAGTCGACCAAGTCTTCGGGAAATTGCGGTGCGTGAGCGAGGTCCGACGCTTGCTGCAGGCCCCGATCGCGCAAGCGTTCGAGACTGAGCAAGAGCGGGTTGCCGGCATAAGCGGAGAAGCACTGGTACGGGGAATCGGCGTATCCGGTGGGATTCAGCGGCAGCACTTGCCACAACTTCTGTCCGGCGGCGGAGAGGAAGTCGGCGAATTCGCAGGCGCAGGGGCCGAGATCGCCGATGCCGAAGCGTCCGGGCAATGAAGTGACGTGCAGCAGGATTCCACTACATCGCGGAAATTTCACTCTGTAACAATACGCACGCCGGCGGCATCAGGGCAAGGTGTCAGGAAAATTCGATGGTGCCTCAATTTGAAATCTCGCTTTCGCCGGGTCTTAGCGCATTTTTCGAAATGGTGTAATGGGAGAACTTTGTCCCGAAGGGACAATTGAAAATAGCCCGGCGCTTTAGCGCCGGGAATCATGGTGCCATTCAAGCCGAGTCCCGTAGGGACGACTGCGGCCCGCACTCTATACCAAATCGAGAAATGCATTAGCCGCCGGCAAATACACCGTCCGCATCGTGGTCCGCGACGGCCTCAGCGGCCGCATCGGCTCGATCACAGCAGCGGATCGTGCCGCAATTCACCTACACGAGTTGTGGCCCGGCCGCAAGCATGGAGAATGCGCCGTTAAGGCCGAGCATTGTACGTACAATCGCCGGCGGCCCGCCGCCGCCCTTCATGCGGGTTGCGGCTCCCCTCGCGGGTTTGCGAGAGGAGCCGGGGGCCAGCCCGCATAGCTAGAAAGTGAATTTGACGGCCATTTGAATGCCGCGCGGGCCTCCGCCGCCGAGAAACGGGTTGCCGATGCCCACATCGCCGGTGGCGGTGATGGGATAGGGTCCGCCGCCGACTTCACGTCCAGCGCCGTTGACAGCGTAGCCGGCTACGCCAGCATCCGCGAAGAAAGCGGGCAGGAAGGGATTGGCAAAGTTGGGGTGATTGGGAAGGTTGAAAAAGTCGACGCGGAATTGCGCGTTGACCCGCTCCGTAATCGCGGTGTTTTTATAAATGGCGAAGTTGAATTCCTTAAAGGGGGGACCATGCAGCGAGTCGCGGCCCTCGTTGCCGTAGTGGCGGGTGCCCGGCAAGCAGTCCTGATCGCTACCGGTGGGCGTGGCCTGTGCAGCTACGGTAAGTGAACACGGGATGGCAAACGAGCTTAGTTGGAGGTAGTTGAGCGGATTCTTGGCGTCGTATTGGATGGGGCCGACGATATCGGGGCGGTCGAAACCGTCGCCTCCTCCGCTATAGTCGCCCTCGTAAAAGTAGTTGAGCTGGAAGGGCTGCCCGTCCTGCAAGGTCAGCACGCTGTTGAGACCCCATCCATTTTTCGCCCGTTGCCAACTGCCGCCCCTCTTGGGAAGCTCATAAGAGAAGTTCCAGCTAAAGCGATGCGGAATGTTGAAGTTGGACGGACCGTACTCGTGCCGCGGATTATTGCTGTCGTTGGGCTGCGCGGCGTTCGGTTCGAAGTCTGAACCGTCGCTGGAGTTGTCCATGGAGCGCGACCAGACGTAGTTCGCCATGGAGGTGATGCCGTGCCATCCAGTGATGCGCAGGCTCAACTGCAGCGCGTTGTAATTGGATTTGCCAGAGGAGTTTTCCTGCAAGAGGTAGATCGAGCCGTAGGGATTGCCCGTGATGTAGTTGCGCGGTACGCCGTAGGACGGGATGCAACCGGGGCCACCACCGGGATAACAACCCGGTATGCCTTGCGCATACGCGATGTCATAGGCGTCAACTGTCGCGTTGCTGGGCTGGCTGAGATCAAAAAACCGCCAGAGACGATGACCATGCGATCCGACGTAGCCCCCCTGAATCGCGACCTTGTTCATGATCTGCTGCTGGATGTTGAGGTTGTAGTTCTCCATGTAGGGTGTCTTGATGTTGCGGTCGAAGCCAAAGGTATCGCACTCTAAGTTACAAGTGGTGGTGGGCACGAATAACGGGCTGCCTGAAACGATCTGCCCGCCAACCGCGCCCGTCGAAAGCAGCGGGGCGGAGCCTATGTTGTTATAGGCTGGACCGGGAATGTCGTTACCCACATAGGGCGCTTGGCCCATCACCATGTCTTGCGAGAAGGCGTCGTAGAACATGCCGAAGCCGGTGCGGACCACGGTCTTCCCTTTCCCAGCAACATCCCAGGCGATGCTGACGCGCGGGGCGAAGTCTTTTTTATCCGGGTTGTAGAGGCTGCTGAGGCCGGGCTGGCCAACTTGCGTGAGCGTGAAAGGGTCATTCACAGAGGCAGGGAGGGTGAAGTTGCTGAGAAGATTGTTCTTCTCCTGCACCACCCCGAAATAGTCCCAACGGAGGCCATAATTCAAAGTCAACTGCGTTGTGAGGCGGTAGTTGTCCTGTATATAGAAGCCGAAGTTGTTCTCGAACGTGTGCCGAGTTGTATCTCCGAAATACTGAAAACCGCCATCGACATAGCCCGCAAGAAAATCGTCCAGACTTGAGAAACTCAGCTTTCCGCGGGCATACCTGTCCAAAATCTGATTGATGCTGGTGCGGTGAAAATCGAAGCCAAACTTGACGTTGTGCTTATTGAATTTCCAGGAAAAGTTGTCGAGGGCCTGGTCGTTGCTATCGATACGATGACGGGGGTCGCCGCTGGTGGCGCCGAGACCGGCCACGCCCGCCACAGAGATGTTGGGCAGACCCTGGTCATTGAGTCCGCCAGTACAGCCCGTGGGTCCCGTAGTTGTGGTGGCATCGCAAAGGCCGATCGAACTGGGGTTGAAGCTCTTGTCGGCGGGGAAGAATCCTTCGGCGAAGCGGTTCCAGCCGTAACGCAGTTCGTTGATCTTATTCAATCCGATGGTGCGCGTATAAGAGAGCGAGACCAATTGCACGCGAGTCGGCGTGTAGGTGTTAAAGCCCGGCAACTGTCCGCCGCTGGCGGTGAGGGCCAGCGGGAACGACTGGATGCTGTCACCATAGAAGTAACGGCCCGTGAGGGTATTGTTGGCATTAATACTGTGATCGATCTTGGCGATGAAGCTGGTGAGGTCGTTGTAGGAAGGGGAAATGACGGAAGCGATGCCATTTCCCAGATTTGGTGCGGGCCATGGATTAAGCGCAAGCAGTTTAGCAATCACTGGGTTGGAGGCATCGCTTGGCTTCAACGCGCAGGTTGCGCAATCGCCCGTGGGCACTGACGAGATGGTCACCACTCCCACTGGCTCCTTCTGGCCTTCGTAATCGAGGTAGAAGAACGTCTTGTCTTTGACGATCGGGCCGCCCAGCGAAGCGCCGTACTGATTGTTGTGGAACCGGGCCTTGGGCGTACCTATAGGGTCGAAGTAGTTACGCGCATCCAGGGCGTCGTTGCGGAAATATTCTCCGGCAGTACCGTGGATTTTATTGCCGCCGCTCTTGGTAACAATATTGACGACCGCTCCGGAGTTGCGCCCATACTCGGGCTCGAAGTTGGAAAGCACGTTGGCTTCGGCCACAGCGTCGAGTGGAAGGATGGTCGAGGGAGTGCCGAATACGCCCGGCTGATTGATGGCCGGTTCGTTGCGGTAACCGTCGTTCATGTCGGTGCCGTCGAGCAGGTAGTTGTTCGAGCGTCCGCGGGCGCCGTTCATCGAGAATTCGCCAAAGGAGCCGGGAGAATCGGTAATCATGTCGGGAGAACCGGCCACGCCGGGATTGAGATAGATCAGTTTGGTGTAGTCGCGGCCGTTGACGGGCATGTCGTCGACGACCTCGGCGGTGATGACGCCGCCGAGATCGTTAGTCGTGGTTTCGATCATGGGCAAGTCTTCGGCAGAGACTTCGACGCGGACGGATATCTGTCCGGTCTTGAGGGCGGCATCCACGCGCCGTTCGGAGGCCACGTCGACGGCCACTCCGGTAGTTACAAAAGTGTCGAAGCCGGTCTTGGATACGGAAACGGAATAGGTGCCGATGGGCAATTCAGGCACGGCGTAACTGCCATCCGCGCTGGTGGCCGTTGTGCGCTCCAGGCCGGTGCCCAGGTTACGCACTTTGACCGTCGCACCGGCGACGAGCGCCCCCGAGGGATCGGTGACGGTGCCAAGGATTGTCCCACGAAAAGTTTGACCTAAAAGCAAGGATGCCGAAAGCAGAACAAACACTACCACTAAACGCAGTTTCATTCCCGGTTCTCCTCTATCGTCGCGGACCCTGGAACAGGACAACGCTCCATGAGCGATAAATGCAGTCCCGCGTAAGATCGCGGCATTATAAACGATAGCGGGCGAAAATTCAGTGTCTAACTTCACGGAAAGAGGTGATGAAAGGGATCGGCGTTAGAAGCGGCAAAATCTGAGTCGCCCGGGAAGGACCGGTTGGCAACAGAAAGTGTGGATTCGGGGCGGTCGGAGCAATCGCCGGAGGCTTTGGCAGGAAGTCTCCGGAAATACGGATTCCGAATCCACAGATTCTAATACCGTGACCGCGTGATGATTACGGCGTGCAAAACGAGTAGCGCCGGCATCTTGCCGGCGGTCCCGAGGGCGTCTCGCCCTCGGCGCGGCGGGCGAGGACGCCCGCCGGACAGCCGCCGGGACGGCGGCGCTACACTCGGCGGTCAAGCGGCACAAATCATGCGGTCACAGTACTAGAAGCTGAAGGCGACGCCGCCGCGGGCGGAGCGGGCGGATTGGACGAGGTAGAGAGTGTGTCCGTCGCGTCCCATGACGGGGACGTAACCCTGGGCGAGGAGATTTCTCAAGTCGAGAAGAATTTCCACGTGTCCGGCAAGGAAGCTGGCGGGAATCGGTTGCCGCAGGAAGAGGTTCAGGTAAGGGCCGGAGTGGCCCGGGGAAGTGTCGAAAAGATCGACGGGCGTCAATGCGCCGCCGTTGGTGTAGCGATAGGAAGCGATCCAGCGCGTCTTCGACTTGGGCAGGGCGCCGCTGAACTTGGCGGCGACCGACTGACGCTGCTCGGCGTGGATCCACTGGCGAGCGTCCTGCAATTCGACGTCGGGGCGCGAGAGGTCGAGCACGCCGCCGTAGGAATAATCGAGAGTCGCGGTGAGATCGGACAAGAACTTGCGCTGGAGCACGACGCGCATTCCGCGCGTCGAGAAATTGTTGCCTTGATAACTGAAGGTGCCGGAATACAAATCGGGCAGCACATCGCCGGCTTCGGCGAGCATTTCGCTGGGCGTCATTTCGCCCAGGCCGGTGAGCACGGGATCGGCGAGGCTGTCCGAGTAGAATGCGACCTGCATATTGTTCTTGCCGATGCGCTGGGAGAGCGACACTTCGTGGTGATGCGCCTGCTCGACGGCCGGCAAAAATCCGGTGATGCTCATGCGCGGCGCGGTTTCGCTGAGGTCGGCGGAAGCGGAAGCCAAACTCTCTTCGCTGCCCAAGCTGGAGCGGGCGTCGTTCGGGCGGTCCGCAAGTCCTAAGTTCGGGACCGAGCTGGCGTATCGATACTCCAGCACGGTGTTGGGCGTGATGTGGAGATCGGCCGAGCCGAAGGGCTTGAAGGCGTGGACGCGCCCCATGAACTGGATGGTTTGCAATTCGCTGCCCAGCTTCATCTCCAGCTTGTTGCCGAGAACGACTTGATCGGAACTGGTCACGGAGAGCGCCTCGAGAGTGGCGCTGGGCATCGCGTAGAGGTCGGGCGAATTCAGGCGGACGGCGGTAATGGCGAACGAAGGTTCGAAGACGCCGTTGAATCGGTTGGTGTAGGTGGTGCGGAGCACCGCCGCCGGGATGCCTTGGCCGTCGGCGTCATAACCGACGTTGCCGTTCATGCGCAGAGTGCCGTTCGACAACAGCGAGCGCTCCAGGGCAAAACCGGCCGTCATATCCGAGGAACTGCCGAAACCTTGGCCGGACGATCCGGAGAGGAAGGTCAAGGCGCCTTTCAAATCGCGATCGGCGGCGGATTCCCCGCTTTGCGCGACCACGGTCGTGCCATCTTCGAGGACGCGCAGAATGGGGCGATTGGCAACCGAGCGCAGCGTCCACTTCCAATCGTCGTCGTCCACTGGGCCTCGCAGCGGGACCATCTGGATGGCCTCGAAGAGCGAGGTCAAGGTGATATTGACCATGAGCTTGGCGCCGGCGCGCACGCCGATTTTCTCGCGCAGGGTCGGGAGGAACGAAGGCGCGCTCACCTTGACGCTGTAGGTGCCGGGGAGCAGGCTGGCAGCGGAGTAGAATCCACGATCGTCGGTAAAGACCTTGAGGGCTTGGGTGGCCGAGCCCAGGATTTCCACCGCCGCGCCCATTTGTGGCGCGCCGCTCGCATCCCGGACGTATCCCGAGATCGCACCCGAAATCGCGCCGGAGACGGTTCCGGACCAGGCCGGAAGAGCCACGGTCGCGACCATAACGGCGACGACTCCAAGGAACCCGAGCTTTCGGACCATCTCGCCCACCACCTCTGAGAAGCCAGGCAGAAGTTTACTCCACGGCGAAGGTCGCCGTTGGATCGACGGTCTGCTTGGAAAGCTTGTCGTTCACTTTGATCTCGATCTTGTAGAGGCCCGGCTGCAGATTGGCGGCGGAAAGCGTCTTCTGCAGCGTGACCTGATCGCCCACGTTGCCCATCGTATCGGTCGATTCGACGGTATGGATGACGGCCTTGTTGCTGGCGTCGGTGACATTGTACTCGAAAGTGGCCGAAGGTTTATGGGTCATTTCATCGACGCTGAGGTTGTAGACCTGCATCCAGAAATTGAGCTTCTGATTGCGTTTGAACATGATCGGCTTGCCATCGGACGGGGCCACTCGCGGCCTCACCTTGGTGGTCCCGATAACGAAATTGCCCGTGCCCACGTTCTTGGTTGCCACCGGTTCCATTTGATCGGCGATGATGAGGGTCGAGCTGCTCAGCTTGTCTTCGCTGAAATCCGGGATCACGATGGCGTGGCTCCAACTCCCGACGCGATCTCCGTTCACGTCCTTGACGACAACGTCGAGGCGGTAGCGATTTTGGCTGATGCGCAGCGGCAGCGCCTTCCAGTAGACCGAAGCATTCTCGGCGGTCTTGGGCAGCAGCTCGACCGGCACATCGATCTGCACCGTGTCTTCAAAGGTCTGCACGATCTTGCCGGTGAGCGTGGTCACGCGCCCAAAGATGTTGACGGTGCCGCGCTCCACGCCATCCTTGTTCTGGAAAGTGACGTCGCGGTTCTTGACCTGAATCGTGATTGGGACCAGCACGGTATCGCTGGTGACCTTGACGAAGTCGGCGCGCACATCGAAGGGCATCAGGTTGACGCTGATCTTGTGCGTCACCACTTCTTCCAGGTCTTTGAACTTCACGGCTGGCGCCGCTTGCAGTTTGGCAAACTGCTCCAGGCGGTCGAATTGCTTGGACTGCAAATCCTGATTGAACGGCCCTTTGCCGAGTTGCTCGAGACCGCCGTTGCTAAAACGATCGGCCTTGGTCGACATGCCCATTTGCTCGTACATCGTCAGGCCGGCATTGGGGGTGTATTTCAAGGCGTCTTTTTCCGAGCGGTCGATCGTCATGTGATAGTCGCCGCACATGCAGCTATCGACGAACTCGATGATGACTTCTTGGCCGATGCCCTCAATGTAGCGATAGCGCCACGTTTCAAACGGGAAGGTGGAAGTTTCGCCGCCGCCTTCTTCCATGGGGCGCTCGTAGGTGCCGCCGGAAGGGTGAGCGTCGATCTCGTCGGGCTTGCCGTAAACGATATACATGTGTCCGCGATCGGTCTTCCAGCCGGGGATGCCGGCGGCGAAGTGCTCGTTGGCATAGGCGATGCGGGCGTAGTGCTCTTCCTTGAACTCGTTCTCTTCGGTGTCGGGCGTAGGATCGCGGCGCTGCCAGAAGGCCTCTATGAACTGGTCGCGCTCTTCGTCGTTCGAGAGCTGCATGAAGGCGGACCGTTCTTCGTCGGTGATGATCCAGCGCACATCCTCGTCCAGCCACTTCCGGTAAGTCTTGCCCAACTCTTTCTTGAGCTCCTTGGCGTTGGCCTTGCGCTGCTTTTCCGAGATCGGGCGCTTGAGAGGATCGGTCTGGCTTCCCTGGGCCGAGGCCCCGTTGTCGTTGGAATTCTTCGCGTCCTTGTCTTGGTCTTGCGCTTGCGCTGGGGAAACGGCGGCACAACCGAGCGCCAGCGCGCCCGTCAGTAAAGCAATCGAGAACCGGTTTCGATACCCTGGGAAAAACATAGAAGAGCTTACCTCACGAGAAACGTCAGTTGCCTAATTCTATGTTGTTGGATACCACAAGGCAAGAAGAAGTGGCCTGCCCGAATAAAGATTTCCCGCGCGGAGATTGCCTTCTAACTCCCTTAAGATTCCGGGCCTTGCGGACGAACATCGGGTGGCGGCGCGCGCTTCCGAGGCGGGACGCTCGAACCCTGGGCGCGATATAATGAAATCGCGCTGTTGGTCTCCCCTCCGCAACCCGGCCGGAGCGGCACAGGGAAAGACTTGCTTCGCGGAAACTCGGGAACTTTCCTTCGCGTTCGGACGTAACTATTCATGCGCAACGACGGTGCGCTTTCGCCGTTCTATAGCCAGAGCCCAGGCGTAAGTCGGAGCGTAAGCCGGAAACGAGGCAGGCCGGGAATTGTGGGTCCGTCCGCCGGTGTGCCAAACAGCTAGGCGGCGCGGTCATGGAGATTCAGTTCTAGAGACTCAGTCGCGAAGACTTCACTATGAAGACTTGGAAAAAAGTATTGATCGGTGTGGGCGTGGCTCTGGCGCTCGTCGTCATCGTCAGCGTCACGGTTTACCAGAGCCGGAAAAACCTGGTGACGGTGCAGACCGGCAAGGTGCAAAAGCAGAGCCTGACCTCGGTGGTCAGCGCCTCGGGTGAAATCAAGCCCAAGACCTACGCCAACATCGGGGCCAATGCCATGGGCAGGATCGTCAAGCTGCACGTCAAGGAAGGCGACCGCGTGGCGAAAGGGCAGTTGCTGGCGCAGCTGGAGAACGTGCAGCCCTTGGCCGACGTCAATGCCACGCGCGCATCGGTGCAAGCGGCGGAAACCGACGCGGCCGCGTCCGATGCCGCGCTGAATACCGCGCTCGCCGACTTGAACCGGGCGAAGTCCGACGCCGTCCACACCAAACTCGACTGGGACCGCGCTCAGGGCCTCTTCAACGCGGCGCTGATCGCCAAGCAGGATTACGACGTCAAGAAAGCGGCGTGGGAAACGGCCAATGCCGGACTGGCGCAAGCCGAAGCTAAAGTGGCCCAAGCCAAGGCGGAGAAAGATTCGGCGAACAAGCACATCGCGCAGTATCAAGCGAACCTGGCTCGGGTTGCCGACGTGCTGCAAAAAACCACTTACGAAGCGCCATTCGCCGGCGTAATCACGAACCTTCCGGTGCGCGAAGGCGAGACCGTGGTCATGGGAATCCAGAATTCCCCCGGCAGCACGCTGATGACGATCGCCGACATGTCGGTCATCACCTCCGAGGTCAAGGTGGACGAGACCGATATCGTCAACGTGCATCTCGGCCAGCCCGCCGAGGTGACCATCGATGCCATCCCGCACAAGGTCTTTCACGGCGTGGTCAGCGAAATTGGCAACAATGCCATTGTGCGTTCGACCGGGGTCTCGACCTCTCAGTCCACCTCGACCAGCGAAGAAGCGAAAGACTTCAAAGTGGTCGTGACCCTCACCGATCCGCCCGCCGACCTGCGGCCCGGCCTCTCCTCGACCGCCAAGATCACGACCGCAACCCGCAGCGGCGCGCTCACCATTCCGATCCAGGCGCTCACCGTGCGCACCCAGGAGGACCTCGCGCCCAAGGACGCGGGCAAGGGCAGTAGTCATGTGCAGGCCGCCACCAGCGCTCCCGTGGACGCATCGAAGCAGAAAGAAGAAGTGCAGGGCGTGTTTGTAGTCCGCGGCAAGAAAGCCGAATTCGTTCCCGTGGAGACGGGCATCAGCGGCACCACCGACATCGAGGTCACCAAGGGCGTGAAAGAAGGCGACGAAGTGGTCACCGGCAGTTACAAAGTTTTGCGTACTCTGAAACCGGGAACGACGGTCAAAATCGACAACGCGGCCCCGAAGAAGGAAGAAGAAAGCAGTTAGAACTGGTTTCATAAACTAGGTTTTGGGTAGGGCACGGCTTCAGCCGTGCCGCTCAGAACCAGTAATAATGCGGGCTTTAGCCCCTGAGGGCATGGCTCCCAATTTTGAAAAAGCGTTGATGAAAACAGTTTAAGTTTTGTATCGGGGCATCGCTTCAGCGATGCCGAAAATCGTAAAGAGAAAACGCCCCTTTAGGGGCTGCAGTCTAACTTCAAGCGAGTTACAACGTCCAATATAGAACGGCCAAGGAGCGCGCGTGCCCGAGCCCGGTCCGAATAAGGAAAAGAAAATGGCGACTGCCGGTGTATTGCCAATCGATAAGCCCGCGAATGGGGCTGTGCCCGATTCCTGCATGATCGCAACCGAGGACCTGTGGAAGACCTACGACATGGGCTCGGAGCAAGTGCATGCCCTGCGCGGCATCAACCTGCGCATCCACAGCAACGAATACGTCGCCATCATGGGCCCGTCGGGCTCCGGCAAATCCACGCTGATGAACCTGATCGGCTGCCTCGACTCGCCCTCCAAGGGCCAATACTGGCTCAACGGGCAACTGGTCAGCGAACTCGACGACGACGAACTGGCGCGCATCCGCAATAAGGAAATCGGCTTCGTCTTCCAGACTTTCAATCTGCTGGCCCGTGCCACGTCGCTGCATAACGTGGAGCTGCCGCTGATCTATGCGGGAGTCGGCTCGGAAGAGCGCATGGAGCGCGCCAAAGCCTCTCTCACCGCGGTCGGCATGGAATCCCGCATGACCCACAAGCCCAACGAACTCTCCGGCGGACAGCGTCAGCGCGTTGCCATCGCCCGCGCTCTGGTCAACAAACCCGCCATCATCCTAGCCGACGAACCCACCGGCAACTTGGACTCACAAACCGGCAACGAGATCATGGCCCTGTTCGACCGCCTGCACGCCGAAGGCAACACCATCGTCCTCGTTACTCATGAGCACGACATCGCCGAGTATGCGCACCGCATCGTCCACCTCAAGGACGGCGTGGTCGCCAAGGACGAATCGAAGCGCTAAAGCCTCTGGTACAAGGAACAGCCGGTCGCCAGATCGTAAGAGTTTGTATAATTCGTCTGCGCCACAGTTCGGAGGAAAACCATGCGAACCGCTCTCGCTTTGGTCCTTTTCACATTCACAACTTGCGCCTTTGCCCAGAATCCTTCCGCAGTCTCTGCCGCTCAAGCCGCCTGTGGTCCCAAGGGCGTGAACTTCGACGTGAAAGACGACGACTCCCAGCACACCGTCGCGCAGCCCGAAGCGGGCAAGGCGCTGGTGTATGTGATCCAGGACATCGGGGCCATAAGTTGCATCGGAGGCTGCATCACCACGAAGATCGCTCTTGATGGCGTCTGGATCGGCGCCAATCATCACAATTCTTATTTCTCTTTCGCAGTAGACCCCGGCGAACGCCATCTCTGCGCTGACTGGCAGTCTCACTTCGCGCGCTTATCCCGGTTAGTCGGCTTAGTCCACTTCACTGCCGAGGCCGGCAAAATCTATTACTTCCGAACCAGGGCGTTTGGCGATAAATATAACGCTTATCTAGATCTCGACCCAATTGACAGCGATATGGGAAGATTTTTCGTCGCATCGTATCCGTTGAGCGTCTCGCACCCGAAGAAGTAAAGGGAAGGCCGCTACGCACGCGTGCTAGGCTTGCATCGCGATTCATTGAGAAGGCCGTCTTACTTCCCGGAGAGCAGTAACTCCGCTTCTTTCCGCGCCGCCGGAAAATTCGGCGAGGAGCGGGCCACGCGCTCGAGAATCGCTTGCGCTTCGCCGCCGTGTCCCGCCTGCCGCAAAGCCTGCGCCAGCAGCAAGTAGCCCACGTCGGTGGGCTGCGCCGCAATGCCGCGCGCGTACTGGCGAATGGCTTCCACCAGGTCGCCATTTTGCTGGGCGAGCAAGCCGAGTCCGGCCATTGCCCTGGCCTGATCGGGCGCCAACTGCAACGCCGTTTCGAAACATTGCTTCGCCTTCACCGGCTGCCTCATCGCGCGATAGGCAAATCCCAAACTGCCATAGGCTGTGGCCCGCATGTCCGCGTCGGCTGCGCGGCCAGCCACCATCTGATAGCGCTCGATGGCCGCCGGCAGATCGCCGCGGCTGTCCTCATAGGCGCCGAGATCCAGGTTGGCGTTCAGACCTTCGGGCTTGATGGCCAGCGCGGCGCGGAATTGCGCACCGGCCTCTTCGGTCCTGCCTTGGTTGAGCAGGAAGTCTCCCAAGTTGACATGCGCGACATAATTGTCCTCGGTCAGCGCCAACGTGCGCGACCAGAATGACTCCGTATCGTGCCAGTAACCAACCTGGCGATAAGTGAGCGTTCCCATCGCCAGCAGGCAGCAAACCGCTGGAATGACAAGCCATCGGGCGGAAATCCGGCGATCTTCGGCCCAGTCGGCAATCAGCCAAACGGCCATCACAAACAGGCCAATGAACGAAATGTAGGCGTAGCGGTCCGCCATGGCCTGAAGTCCCACCTGCACCAGCCCGATCATCGGCACTAAGCTGCCCAGAAACCAGAACCATCCAACCGCGAGATACCGTTGGCCACGTGCGCGCAGGACCAAGGCGGTGATGAGCAGCAATAAGAACACCGCCGCGCCCGCCTGCCACGCAGGATAAAGCTTGGTGGGGTGCGGATACATAGCCACCAGTTTCGCCGGCCACAACGCCTTCCCCAGATAGCGCGCATACGAGACCGCCGCTGTTTCCAAGCGCAAGAGCAGGCTGTACCGGGAAAAGGCCTGGAGCGCGCCTCCCGCCTTCTGCGCCTTCATCGTCACCACCGCGCTCGCGGCGGAAAGCAGCAGCAGCGGCATTTTTTCCAGCACCAGCCATCCGCTCCATAACTTAGGGACGTTCACACCTCGCGCCACCGGCCCCGCCTCAGCCGGAGCGCCAATTCGGCAAAGTGGCCAGTAGTCCAACAGCCAAAGTAAAAATGGGAATGTTATGACTTGAGACTTGCTCAAGAGTCCGAGCGCAAATAGAAAAAACACCACCGCGTAGCGAAGCAACGCGGGTTTTTGCGTGTACCAGACATAGGCCCACAGCGCGAGCAGAAAAAACATCATGCTCAATACGTTCTTCCGCTCCGCCGCCCACGCCACCGACTCGACATTGATCGGATGCAACGCAAATAAAGCCGCAACCATCAGGCTGCGCCAGCGGAATCCCGTCGCGCTCTGCAACAGCAGAAACAGCAGAATAGCGTTCGCCGCGTGCAGCAAGACATTCACGTAATGATGCCCGGCAGCGTGCAACCCGAAAAGTTCGCAGTCCAGCGCGTGCGACAGCCAGGTCAGCGGATGCCAGTTCGCCTGCCGGTAAGTGGTGAAAGTCCACTTCACGGTCGCCCACGTCAGGCCTGCCCTCACCTGAGGATTTCCCGTGATGTATCCCTCGTCGTCATAGACAAACCCGTTGTGGACCACGGGGTTGTAGACGACAAGCACGACGACGCCCAGCAGCAGGCAAAACAGCAGCGTGCGTTGCGCGGGCGACTGAAACAGCCTAAGGAAGCTCTGATTAAGCCGGTTCATGGGGAGTATTGAAAGGGCATGGCTTCAGCCATGCCGTCAGAATCCGCGACACATGCGGCTTTAGCCGCTGAGGGCCGCACTCTCAATCCATCCCGTACAGTCGAAGAGCTAATCGGAGTTTCCCTAAAAAAGTTCGAGACTCCGGTTCCTTCCCAACGCCTCGGCGCCGCAACGGAGGAAGATGAGCTCATGGATGCAACTATTTTGAACTAGACGCGGTGGATTCGCGAGACGCAAGGAGTGGCACGAGTTCCGTTAGTCACTGTTGGATGGCCGACGACTCCGCTATTGCGGCGTGGAACTGGTGAATTTCTGCCAGCCCGGATTAGACGTTGCGCCGGCCGCCCCCGCCACGAAAAAGTTGTGGTCGTAAAGATTGCGGTACATGCGTCCCGCGATCTCGGCCGCCTTCGGCCCGAACGTAGGCCGTCCGCCCTGCAGAAAAACCACCGTCACAATGCGCCCGATGTCGGTGTTGGCGTAAGAGGCAAACCATCCAAAGCGCGTGCCGGCGTGCGAACACGTCCCCGTCTTTCCCAGAATCGATTCCTCGCTGAAGTTCAAACCCACGCTGCGCGCCGTGCCGTAAGCGACCGCTCCAGCCATGCCGTCGGAGAGTTCCGGAATCACCGGCTCGATGTCGAGATGGCGCTTGACGCGAGGCTGGAAGTTGGCGACGGCCTCGGGATTGGCCGGATGTTGCAGGTAGTAGAGCGTGCCGCCATTCGAGATTGCCGTGACCAGCGCGCCCAGTTGCAGCGGAGTCATCGAGATGCCCTCGCCAAACGAGCACATCTTGCTGACGCCGCCCAGCTTGGGAGAAATTTCTTCTTGCGGATACGTGCCCAAATGCTCGCCCGGTATGCCATAGCCGGCATATTCGCCGAGTCCGAACTGGTGCGCGTAGTAACTCACCTTCTCAAAGCCCAGCTTGCGTCCGACGGCCTCGAAATAAGCGTTATTGGAGTGCGCCAGCGCCTCGGTAAGATTCATGCGGCTGCGGCCCCCGAGCGGCACTTCGGTCCCCTCGTCGATCACGCCTTCGCTGAGCGCGGCCAGCGCCACCGAAAGTTTGATGGTCGAGCAAGGCTGCGCGCCGCTCGAAAGCGCGAGCCTCTGGTTGACCATGGCCAGGATGCGTCCGCTGGTCGGCTCGATCGCGACCACCGTGCCGTTCATGTTGCCCAGCGCGTCGATTGCGGCCTGGCGCACAACCGGATCTTCGCCCGCGGTCGCGTCGCCTTCCGTGATATCGGATGCGAACGAACTGGTATGGAAACGCTCGTAATAACGATGGCGGGCGGAGGCGGAAGATCGCGGGCTGGAATAATGCGTGGCGGAATAACGCGCGGCGGTTTGCGGAGCGCGGCTCCGCGCCAAGGCGCGCATGTGCTTCTTCGCGCGCTGACTTTCCGTGACCCCTCGAGCTTTCGCATGGGGCGTGAGCGCGCGCGGGTTGAGGCTGGCTGCAAGGCCACTCGCTTCCAGCCACATTGCCAATGCCAAGAAAAATGCGAGACGAAAAAACCAAACCCTAAACTTCACTTGCACCATCTCCGTTCGTACTCGGCCAAGCTGGCCGTTAACCATTCTTTAACCAGTTGTTGGACAGTCTTTCCCAGTCCGGTCGCTTACCGGGCCCAACTATCGGCCCAATGATTTAGATGCAAGAGTCTGGTCAAAACGCGACACCGAGGGGACATCTCATGCAGCTATTCGATAGTAGGCGATTTGTGCGCTCCGGCGCAATAACAAAGTACAAAGATGTCAATAGTGGAATTTATGCGATAACTACATGAGTAACTTGCAGTTAGCGTGATTTTTCGTGAAGGTACCACCACCTTCGTAACAGGATCCGCCTGTTACCTCAAAAGGTACCCTCATTTTGTTCCAGTTTGCGCCTTCCGCGCTGGCGCTGGCTGGGCTTTCAGTAAGCACAATCCGCATGCCCAAATCACCGTCAAACGCGACCGCCATCGCCGTGTGCGCGCTTCTGTTATATATTTCCGCCCACGCAGACAGCAAACTGTCCCCGGCCGGCATCCTTGCGGGCAGGAGGGATTATGGAAAGACTCCGCCTTACGCTTTCTTTTCTCGCTCTGGTTCTGGCCGCGTTTTTCGCATCGTCCTGCGGCACGAATTCATCTACTCTGCCCTGCTACGCGAATTCACAGACTCCCGTTCTGGGGCAAGGACAACTCCAATCCATCACGCTAACCCCCGCAACTGCGGACCCACAGACTTGTCCCAGCGGGAAGGTGCAGTTTACCGCCACCGGCAACTACACTGACCCGTCCCAAACGGTCACTCCGCAGAAGATTCTTGCTTGGGGCGTCTGTCAACAAGGACTGCCCACGAGTGAAGTATCGGTCACCAGCAATGGCGTGGCTAAATGTGCAAGCGGAGCGAATGGCACGTACACGATCTGGGCGGACTACGGCTCCATAACATGCAACGTGACAACCCCCTGCGGCCCAGCATGTGGCACCATCGCCGGCACCGCGCAGCTCACCTGCCCGTAGGCTGGCTGCGGTAGAATCCATCACGAGCGCAGTTTTCAAAACTGCAGCGCCGCTGAGGTCTGCCCCTTGCGTACACTTTTCGTGATCTTGCTCGTGATCGTCTCTTTCGCCCTGGTCCTCGCCGTCCCACTACTCGCCCACGCTGCCGGACCAACCCTCGAAGCCCGCCGCGCCGAACTCAATCGCCTGCTCGCCGATGAGTGGGAGTACACGCTACGCACCAACCCTGAGCTTGCCACTCAGGTCGGCGACAATCGCTACAACGACCGGCTGAACGATTTTTCCGGCAAGGCGATTGCCGATGCTCTCGAACACACTCGCCAATCGCTCGCCCGCTTCGCGGCCATCGACGTCACCGGATTCCCCGAGCAGGAAAAGTTCAGCCACGCGCTCATGCTCCGCGGCTTGCGTGAAGCTCTCGACGCCGCCCAATACAAAGACTGGGAAATGCCGGCAACCCAGTTTGAGGGCATCCACCTCCGCTACGCTGCGCTCGCCTCCAATTCCCCCTTCCGCAACTTGAAAGATTACCAAGACTATCTCTCCCGCCTGCGCCAAATTCCGCGCGCCCTCGATCAAGCCATGGAGCACATGCGCGAAGGCCTGCGCGACCGCCTCATGCCCCCGAAGTATCTGCTCGAAAAAGTTTCCACCCAGGCGCAGCAAATTGCCGACGAACCACTCGACCAGAGTCCCTTCACCGACCCGCTCCGCAAGTTCCCCGATTCCATTGCCGAGGCGGACCGTCAACGGCTGCGCGCGGAGATCGAATCCGCGGTCCAGAACTCAGTCGCGCCCGCCTACGCGAAATTCGCCAAATTCGTGCGCGACGATTACGCTCCTCACGGACGCATTGATCCCGGCGTCTGGTCCTTGCCCGGCGGCATTGCCCGCTATCGCTTCGCCATGCGTCACGAGACCACCACCGATTTCACCGCCGCCCAGATCCACGAGCTTGGCCTGAAGAGCGTGGCCGAAATCGAAGCTCAGATGCTGGCCATCGCCCGGGCGCAGGGCTTCAGCGATCTGAAATCGTTCAACGAGCACATCCGCCAGGACCCTAAACTTCACGCCAAATCGGGCCGGCAATTGCTCGATCTCTACACCCACTATCGCGACCAGATGTACGCCAAGCTCCCCCAACTCTTCGGACGGCTGCCGAAGAACAAGCTGGTTGTGGTGCCCATGGAGTCGTTCCGCAGCGCCGACAGCGTTCCCGCCGATTATGCGGCGGGCGCCGGAGACGGCTCGCGCCCCGGCCGCATCAACGTCAACGAATATGCTCCCGAGAAGCGCCTGCTGCTCAACGTGGAAGCTATTGCCTACCACGAAGGCATTCCCGGACATCACCTGCAATATTCCATCGCGCAGGAACTCACCGGCCTGCCCCCGTTCCGCAAATACAACCTCGATCTCAATGCTTATACCGAAGGCTGGGCCTTCTATGCCGAGCGTCTGGGGAAAGACGCGGGCTTTTATCAGGATCCATACAGCGACTACGGCCGCCTGCAAAACGAGATGTGGCGCGCCGTGCGCTGGGTCGTAGACACCGGCGTGCACTCCCAGCACTGGACGCGCCAGCAGATGGTCGACTTCTTCCACGCGCACACGGCCATGGACGATCAGAACATCGAGACCGAAGTGGACCGCTACATTGCCTGGCCGGCCCAGGCGCTTTCCTACAAGATGGGACAGATGAAGATTCTCGAGCTACGCGAGCGCGCACAGCGCCAGTTGGGTACCAAATTCGACCTGCGCGCCTTTCACGACGCCGTGCTCGATCAGGGCCCGCTCCCGCTCGACCTGCTGGA